>WNGB01002280.1_pt1 | contig 80194 bp, 85 predicted proteins | sample 5400681 | NCBI WGS metagenome assembly WNGB01 (sample SAMN13153367, study PRJNA577476) | soil metagenome | isolation source: 115 cm soil or saprolite under grassland replicate 2 | place: USA:California | collected 2016-06-15 | reverse complement strand
TCGCCGCCGACCACCAGCTCCGCGCCGTACGCCCGGATCCGCGCGATCTTCGCCGGCGAGGACACCGTGGGCACGAAGATGCGCGCCGGCACGCCGCGCTCGCGGGCCGCATACGCGACGGCGGCGCCGTGATTGCCGCCTGACGCCGCGACGACCCCGGCGGCCGGCACCGCTCGGGTGAGCAAGTGTGCGAACGCGCCGCGCGTCTTGAATGAGCCGGCGTGTTGCAGTTGTTCCAGTTTGAACGTCAGCGAGACCGAAGACGGCAGCCCAAAGTCGGTCCCGCTGACCTCAACTGTCGGGGTAACCCTGATGAAGGGCTTGATGAGCGCGTAGGTTGCGGCGATGCGCTCGCGATCGATGGTGGCCACGATGTGGCCATGTTGGCACGCTCGGTCAGCAGTGCGAAGGCCACGACCAGCGCGTGGCGGGCCATGGCAACGGAAACGGCTATACATGAAGGCGACGACGTGATGGACCGGGGCGAGAACTTCGAAGTGGCGCGGCTCTTCGAGGAGATTGCCCGTAGTTTGGAGGTGAAGGGCGAGCAGGGCCATCGCCCGCGGGCGTATCGGCGCGCGGCGCGCGGGGTGGTGGCCTACCCAGAAGCCCTGCGAACGCTGGCGGAGGAAGGACGGCTGCGCGACGTGCCGGGCATCGGGCCGTCACTCGAGGCGCTCATTGCCGAGTACCTCAGGACCGGCGCAATGCGCACGCACCAACGACTGACCGCCGAGCATCCACCTGGACTGGCGCCATTGCTGGCCGCGCGAGGCTTCGGTCCAGCGGGCATTCATGCGCTGCACACTGCGCTCGGCGTCACCGACCTCGAGGCGGTCGAGCGTGCGGCCCAGGAAGGCCAGCTTGCGCAAGCGATCGGCCCGAAACGGGCGGCTGACCTGATCGCGCAGTTCCCGGCCTTGCGCAATCCGCTCAGGCGACTGAGGCTCAAGCCGGCCTGGGAAAGTGCCCAGCAGCTTGCGGCGCTGCTTGACGAGCCCTCGGTACGGCCGCGGCGCCTCGACATCGTTGGCCAGGTCCGGCGCGGCTGCGAGCTGATCGAAGGCGGGCTCGACCTGGCCGCCCTCGTCGACTCGGATGAGTCCGGTGAACGGTTGCTCGACCGCGTCGGCATGCTGCCGAACATCGATGCCGTTCTGGAGCGCACCACGGCTGACATCCGCGTGCGCACGTACGACAGCCTGGAGGTGCGGCTGCACACGAGCCTGCAGGACACGAGCGGCGCCGCGCTGCTGTGGCACACCGGGTCGGCGGCGCATTTGGTCCGTCTGACCGCGATCGCCGCTGAACGCGGGCTGCAGCTCAGCGCCGACGGCTTGCGCAAAGACGCCGCCGTCATTGCCGGCCGGACGGAGAAAGAGATTTACGCGGCGCTCGAGATGGAGTGGATTCCGCCGGAGCTGCGCGAGGACAGCGGCGAGATCGAGGCAGCCAAACACGGCCAACTGCCGAACCTGGTCACGCAGCACGACCTCAAGGGCGACATGCACTGCCACACGCACTGGACCGACGGCTCGGCCAGCCTCGAAGACATGGCCCGCGCGGCCAAAGCGCGGGGTTACGCGTACATGGCCCTGACCGACCACAGTCGGTCACTGACGATCACCAATGGCCTGAGCCTCGAGCGGCTCGAGGAGGCGCGCGCCCTCGTCCATCAGCTCAACAATGAGTTGGCGCCATTCACGATCCTGCTGGGGACCGAGATGGACATCCTCGAGGACGGTCGGCTCGACTATCCCGACGAGGTGCTCGCAACGCTCGACTACGTCTCGGCCTCGATCCACAGTCGCTTCAAGCAGCCCGAGGCGCTGATGACGCCGCGCATCGTGCGCGCGGTTACGCATCCGCTGGTGCACACGCTGAACCACCCGCATGGGCGCCTACTCGCCATGCGCCCGGCCTACCCGGTCGACATGCAGCGGGTAGTCGAAGAAGCGGCGAAACACGGCTGCGCGATGGAAGTGAGCGGCGATCCGGCGCGCATGGACCTCGACGGCGGCTGGGCGCGCCGAGCCCGCGCCGCGGGCGCGCGGTGCACGATCAGCTCGGACGCCCATTCGACGCTCGACTACGACAACATCTGGCTCGGCGTGGCCAGCGCCCGCCGCGGCTGGCTGGAGCCAGGAGACGTGCTCAACACGCGGCCCCTGGACGAGCTGCAGGCTCTGCTACGCCGCCCTCGGGCTACTGTGTGATGACCAGGTTGTCGAAGTTGGTGTCCCAGCCGTTGGTGCTGGATACCGTCACGCTGGTGCAGGTGCCCGTCCAGCCGGTGCTCAACGTCATCAGCTGACCAGCGGCGACGGTGAACTGTGCCGTCGCCTGGCCGGCGCAGCTCAGCCCGACCGTGCTCGCGACCGCGCCACCGTTGAACGCGTCGATCTGCACCAGGCGTCGTGATGAACCGACAAACGTGAAGCTCGCGCTGGTCGGACCGGAGCCGTTGAAGCCGATGCTATTGGTTGTGAACTGGCGCCACGGGCCCGACAGATACCAGACGTTGGTGCCCCAATCGATGACACCGCTCGGGTACTGGCCGCTTAACGGCCGATTCGGGTTGGTCAGGTCGTCGAACGTCACGTTCTGCGTGCCGCTGGAGCCCTGGGTCACCGTGACGGTGACACTGCCCACGTTGTTCGTCTCGTTGCTTTCGGCAACCGTGTCGTGCCCATCGACGAGCGCCCACAGGGTGTGTGTACCGGGCTGCAGCGTGTCGGAGAACACGTCGCCCTGGACCGTGGCCGAGTCGCCCGGATCGAGCCGATTGACCGGGATGTGCGCAACATATGCGATATCTGCCGGCGTCGGTGGCCGACCCAGGTCGGCGAACACGTGGATGTCGAAGGTCGAGCCAGGGCCCGCGTCGGCGGTGCCCTGGTTTTGAACGGTGAACGTCAGGTGCGGCGGCTGTGAGGTGGTGCCATTGGTCGCGTTGAAGGCGGTAATGGTGAGGTCGGCGTTCGGCGTATCGAAGACCAGGTTGTCGAAGTTCGTGTTCCAGCCGTTCGAGCTGGTCACGGTTACGGCCGGGCAGGTGCCGGTCCAGCCCGTGCTCAGTGTCCGCAGCTCACCCGCGTTGAGCGTGAAGCTCGCGGTCCGCTGGCCGGCGCAGCTGAGTGTGATGGTGCTGACCCCGGAGCCGCCGTTCAGCGTGTCGATGCGCACCAGGCGCCGCACCGCACCCACGAAGGTGAAGCTCCCGCTGGTCGGACCGGAACCGTTGAACCCGATGCTATTGGTCGTGAACTGACGCCACGGTCCCGACAGGTACCACGCGTTGGTGCCCCAATCAATCGAGCCGCTCGGATACTGACCATTCAACGCTCGGTTCGGACTGTCGAGGTCGTTGAAGGTGACCGTCGTGCCCGGCGCCGAGCCCGCGGTCGGGGTCGGCGTGGCAGTCGGCGCCGCGGCGCCCGGCGTGTCGAACACGATGTTGTCGAAATTGGTGTCCCAACCGTTCGAGCTGGTCATCGTGACGGAGCTGCAGGTCCCTGTCCAACCCGTGCTGAGGGTGCCCACCTGGCCAGGCGACGCATTGCCCGTCAGTGTCGGCTGGCCGGGGCAGCTGGCGGTCAGTGCGCTCGAGGCCGTGCCGCCGTTGGCGAAGTCGAATCGCACCAGGCGACGCGGGGTGATGAACCGGAACGTCGCGCTGGTTAGGCTCGATCCGTCGAACCCGACGCTCTTGGTGCTGAACCCGGCGTACGGTCCGGAATGGAACCACTGACCGCTGCCCCAATCGACGACCCCGGCCGGATATTCACCAGTCAGCGGCTGGTCCTGACCGGGGCGATCGTCGAAGCTGATCGTGCCGCTGCTGGCGTCGCCGCCGGTGACTGGTGTCGGCGTCCGGGTCGGCGTGTTGGTCGCCGCTGCAACGGACGTGGGCGTCCGCGTCGGCGTGTTGGTCGCCGCTGCTACCGGCGTTGGCGTCCGTGTCGGCGTGTTCGTGGCTGCCGCGACGGGCGTGTGCGTCGGGGTTGGGGTATTCGTCGGTGGCGTGCCGCCGTCGTTGATGCGATAGACCGTCCCACCGGTAATGTCGATCGCATAGATCTCGCCGTTGCGGTCCTCGGCAAAGGACGCCACGTTGTACGGCGTATCCAGCAGCAGCATCCGCGACCAGGTGCCGCCTGACTGCGCGAGTGTCCAGATGCGGCCCGAGCAGTAATCGCTGAACACGTATTGTCCGAAAAGGCTCGGAATCGCGCTGCCGCGATACATGTAGCCGCCAGTGACCGAACATTCGCCCTGGCTATGGTCGTACTCGAAAATCGGGCCCGTTGACGTGCCCTGGTCACATGTTCGGCTGCTGAAGGGGTGGGTGCCCTCCAGGCAGCTCCACTGGTAATTGGCGCCGCCAGGCGCGTTGCGCAACTGACGATCGACTTCTTCCCAGCTGCCCTGGCCGACGTCGCCGATCATCAGGTCGCCGGCCTGGCGATCGAAGCTCCAGCGCCATGGATTGCGCAACCCGAGTGCCCAGATCTCGCCGCGCGCACCCGGCGTGTTGACGAATGGATTGCTGGACGGGATCGCATACGGGCTGCCCGAGTTGACGTCGATCCGCAACAGCTTGCCCAGCAGGACGCCCAGGTTCTGGGCATTGTTGTCGGGGTCGCCGGCGCTGCCGCCGTCGCCCAGACCAACGTACAGGAAGCCATCCGGACCGAAGATGACGTTGCCGCCGTTGTGGTTGCTGAACCGATCCGCCTCCGCGAACAGCACCGCGCGACTGTTCGGGTCGGCCTGGTTCGCATTGCCGGACGAGACGTGGAAGCGCGCCAGCGTGTTGTCGCCGTTACTGGCCGTGTAATAGACGAAGAACAGTCCGTTACTCGCGTAGTTCGGATGGAATGCGAGCCCCAGCAAACCCTGCTCAGAATTGGAGGACGTGATCAGGCTGGTGACGTCGAGGAACGGCGTCGCCTGGAGCGCGCCATTGACAGAGACGCGGATGCGACCCGTGCGCTCGACGACGAAAAAGCGATTGGTGCCGTCGTTCGGCTGCGTCATCGCCAGCGGCTGGCTGAGTCCGCTGAGGTGTGGCGTGAGCACGATGGTGGTCGCTGCACTGGCCACTCTCACGTCGGTATCGCTGGTGCGTCCGACGCCGAGGAGCCAGCCAGCGATGAGTCCAAAGCAGAGAATTGCCAGTACCAGTCTGTTCCGTACGGCCATGCCGCGCCCTCCGCATGCGTAGTGCCACACGTGACGGCCAAGTAACGCATCGCAACACACATTTGCTGCGCAATGCCGTTACGGGTCCGTGAGAATTTGCGGCGCCGTGTGGCAGACTTCGGCGCGTGCCAGGACCAAGCGAGCAAGTTCCGCGCGGCCGACCTGCTCACGCCGCTCGGCGGACGCGTCATCTGCGACGACAAGGACCTGCTATATGGGGAAGCTCCGCAGGCCTATCAAGACATCGATCGCGTCGTCGCCGACCTGGTCGACGGCGGCGTGGCTACGGTCCCTGGCCACACTGCGCCCGCTCCTCACCTACACAATGCGTGCGCGTGGGCGCTGAGGGCGCCTCGTGCAGTGGCACCATGAGCGATAGCGTGGACCAGACCGCTTTCCTGATGCAGACCATGCCTTTCGGCGAGGTGCTGGGCATTACGAACGTCCAGGCCACTCCAGAACAGGTCACCGCGTCGATCGCATGGGACGCCGCGCGGTGCACGGCGGGCGGGATCCTGCACGGGGGGTTGCTGATGGGCCTGGCCGACTCCGTGGGCGGCCTGTGCGCCTTCCTCAATCTGCCGCCGGGCGCGCGCGGCACGGCCACGATTGAGTCCAAGACAAACTTCCTGCGCCCAGTTGCGTCGGGCGCGGTCCATGCCATCGCACGCCCGCTGCACATCGGCCGCACCACCATCGTCGTCGACACCGAGCTGCGCGACAATCAAGGCCGCCTCGTCGCCCGCACCACTCAAACCCAGGCCGTCCTGCCCGGCGCCGCGGCTGATGCGGCTAGAGAGTGAACCCACATATGACCATAGTCGCGCGGGGGCAGAGTGTGCCCGGTAATCCGCTGTGCAGCGTCGTTTTGAACGTTATGCACCTGCCAGGAAAGGCCGCGCTGACGGCAGCCGGACCTCCTGAACCCTTGAGCTGGCTCTAAACACGCCGATGTTGGAGCGCGCTGCGCACACGGCGGACGAGCTCGTGCGGGAGCTGCTCGAGCTGCCGAACGACGAGGCTCGTCGGGCGCGCCTGCAGCGTGAGCTCGCCACGGGCGCGCACCAGCACGAGCTGCTGACGGCGCTCAAGGATCTATCTGAGCGGCAGCTGGGTGCAGATACGACAGTCGCGCTCGCGACCGCAGACCTGCTGGTCTTCGCCGCGGACGTCGTTGGGCAGCCCGAGCACAAAGCCATGGGCCTGCTCGCGCGGGCAGACGCCCTGCGTGTCCAGGGCAAATTCCCAGCCGCGGTCACCGCCTACGACCAGGCTGGCACACTGGCCAAGAAGCTGCGCCAACCCGTCACATGGGCTCGAACGAGGACCGGCTGGGTGCTGGCCATGCTGTATATCGGCCGCGGCCAGGAGGTTCTCGGCACGGCCGAGGAAGCACTCCAGGTCCTGCTCGATCATCACGAGTACCTCAGAGCGGGCGCACTCAGCCTGAACACCGGCCTGGTGTGCTACGAGCTCGGGCAGTACGGACGATCGCTCCAGCTGTACGAACGCGCGCAGCGGCTCTATGAAAGGGCCGTCGAGGCGCAGCCCGATCTTGGTGACGTAGCCGAGGAGCGCATCGCCAAGGCGAAAGCCAACATGGCGGTAAACCGGGCCCTACTGGGCGACTTCGACCAGGCCATCAGCTTGTACGAAGCCGCTCGCGACGTCTTCAAACGCCACGGCGAGCAGGACGCAACGCTGCGCGTGGAGCACTACATCGCCGCGCTGTACGCCGGGCAGGGCCAGCTCACGCGGGCACTGCGGGTCCACGCGGACGCCCTCGCCGCTGCCGAGCGGGCTGGCCTGGCAGACACAGTGGTCGAAGTCTCGCTCGAGATGATCCGCTGCAACGCCGGCCTGAACCGGCACGCTGAAGCGCTGGAGTTGGCCGAGCAGCTGATCGTGCGCTGCGAAGCGAGCGCCTCGCCGACCGAAGCCGCCAAGGCTCGCCTGGCGGCGGCCCGCGCACGCGCCGCGCTCGGCGAAGTCGAACCAGCCCTCACACAGCTCACGCAAGCAGCGGCCATCTTCTCGGCGACCGGTCAGGAAGCCGGGCTCGCCGAGACCGCGCTGCTGCGGGCTCGCTTGCAGCTGGCCGAGCACGATTGGCCAGCGTCGGTCGCCTCAGCGGAGGACGCACTGATTACGTTTGCTGAGCGCGGCCTCACGGTCCCACGCGCCCAGGCCGAGCTTGTGCTGGCCCACGCACATCTCGAACAGCACAACCCCGACGCGGCCGCCGCGCACGCCGAGGCTGCGCTCGACCTGACTGATGAGCGCGGCCTGCTGCCACTGTCGCATCAGGCGCATCACGTCCTCGGGCGCGTCGCCGACGAGGCCGGCAACGCGCCTGCAGCGCTTGCCGAATACGATGCCGCGATCGCCGATCTCGAGCGCGTGCAGAGCCGACTCGCGACCGAGCTGCGGGTCGACTTCCTGGGCGACAAGCTCGCCCTGTTCAACGACGCGATCGACGCGTGTCTGCGCTCTGACCAACCCCGCCGCGCGTTCGGTTACCTCGAGCGCGCCAAGTCGCGCGCGTTGGTCGATTACCTCACGTCGAATGCGGACGTTCACATCCGCGCAGACGATCCCGCCGAACAGGCGCTGCTCGACGAGCTCGCCGCGCTGCGTTCCGAACACCACTGGTTCTACACGCGCCTGCACGGCTTGAGCAGTGGCGAACCCGAGGAGCCTGGAGCGGTCGAGCGGGACGCCCTCACCACGGCCGTGACCGAGCGCGAGAAACGCATTGGGCGTGTACTGGAACGGCTGGCGCTACTGCGCGATGCCGAAGGACTCGAAGCGCTTGGCGGCGGCGCGCCCACGCATGTAATCGCGCCCCCGGAGGTCCCGCACGGTTCGGTGCTCCTCGAGTACCTGCTGCACGATGACCACGGTCTCGTGTTCGTCGTCAGCCCGGGCGGGCTGCACGCCACCGAGCTGCCGGCGGGCAGTCGCGAGATTCGGCGCCTCCTTGGCCGCTGGCAGGTCAACCTCGACGCCGTCGCCCGTGCGCTGCGCCACGGCGACTCATTGGTCAGCCTGAGCCACAATGCGCGCGGCATTCTGTACGCGCTCTATCGCGCGCTGATCGAACCCGTGGCCGACCAGCTTCAGGGTGCTGAGCGGCTCGTCGTCATCCCGTATGGCCCGGCCCACGCGGTGCCGTTCCATGCGCTGTTCGACGGCCAGCGCCACCTGATCGAGTCCTTCCAGGTCGCGTCGGCGCCGTCGAGCGCGCTGCTGGGGTTATCCGAGCGCCGACCGCGGCAGACTGGTCGGGGCGCCTTAGTGGTGGGACACAGCCACGCCGGCGAGCTGCCAGGCGTGATCGCCGAGGCGCGCGCGGTCGCTGCACTGTTAGACGGCACGTGCCTGCTAGAGGCCGAAGCGACCTGCGCGGCAGTGATCCACAACGCGCCGCGCCACGACATCCTCCACCTGGCAGCCCACGGCGAGGCCCGCCTCGACAACCCACTGTTTGCGCACCTGAACCTGGCCGATGGCCAGCTGAGCATGGTCGACGTGTTCAACCTGCGCCTGGACGGCGCACTGGTCACACTGAGCGCGTGTGAGACGGGTCGCAGCGCGGTCCGCGGCGGTGACGAGCTGGTCGGACTGAGTCGAGGCTTTCTCTTTGCCGGCGCGGCTACCCTGGTGCAAAGCTTGTGGCGCGTGGACGATAGCTCTACGCCGCGGCTCATGCAGGCGTTCTACACCGGCCTGACGAGCGGTATGCCGCCGGGTGGTGCGCTGCGCAGCGCGCAGCGGAGCATGCTCGAGGAAGGTCTCCATCCCCATCTCTGGGGCGCCTTCCAGGTCGTTGGCAGCGATGGGCAGCACATTGCGGAGGATTCCAGGTGAGCGATCAGGCGTATTCCGAGGCACAGCTCGTGAATCACCTGCCAGACGAGGTCTGCGTCGACGTGAGTGCCGCACCCGGCGCCGACCCGTCTGCGCTGTACGAACAGGTGCGTGCCACGCTGAATCGGCACTTGCACCAGGACCTGCCTGGCCTGACGTCAGCGCACTTGCACCGTGACGGCCTCTCCGAGCCCCTCGCACGCGACGTGGAACCGCGCGGCGTGCGCTCGATTCAGGGCGATGTTCTCCAGCCTTCCGCCCGCACTGGCGGCAGGTGGGTGGGCCTCCCGCCGTCGTCGACGGAGCGCGAGCAGCACTGGCACTTCTACTACCAGGTCGGACCCGATCGGGTCAGCTTCGCCAGGTCAGCGCTCGACGAACGCACCACGCGCGGACAGCAGGTGCGTCAGCTGACCAACCTGCTCAACCTGGCCGCGCTCGGTATCGTTGGCGCGCCGCGCGGTGAGGGCTGGTCGCTGTCGGGCAGTCAGCCGAACTGGGTGACCTCGGCCATGCCGTTCAGCTGCGGCTCACCAGCCGCGCTGCCGGTCGCCGCGACCAGTGCCGACGTGCCAGGGGGCTTTGAGTTCGGCGACGCCGCCAAGCGCGCACTGGCCGACAAGGGCGGGGCACGCCACGCTCGAGTGATCGTCGCCATCCTCGATACCTGCCCGACCGAGGCCAAGCTCGACGATCACGGCAACCCCCACCTGGCCGAGCTTTTGCGCACCGTGCGCAGGCACGTTTCGGGTACGCCGCTTAGCTTGCCGCTCGACTACTTCGAGCCGCCGCGCGAGGTGCCTGTGTACTGGAACAGCCTGCTGCCATGGTGGCAGGAGGTCATGCCTGACGCAGACGAGCCGCCGCCAGAGTTCGCCATCCCCGACCACGGTCTGTTCGTGTCGGGCATCGTGCATGAGATCGCGCCGAATGTCGAAATCCACCTGGTCCGCGTGCTCAACGACTTTGGCGTGGGTGATCTGCTCGGTCTCGAGCAGGTGCTGCGCGCGCTGCCCGATGCGCTGCTGCGCGACGCTGGGCCGGACGCACGACTGATCGTCAACCTCAGTCTCGGCTCGGCGGTGCCGGTCCCTCGGCGACGCTTTTTCGGCCGCTGGCTGCCCGACTCGCACACTGCTCGTCCTGGCGCGTGGCCCGACGATCGTTCAAATCAACTCCTGGACCGGGCGCATGGCGGGCTCGCCAGCACGGTGCGCTGGCTGCACGATCAGGGCGTGCTCGTCGTGGCCGCGGCTGGCAACGACGCGCTGCGGCGGCATCTGGACGGTGAGCTGCCGCCGCCGCGCTACCCGGCGTACTACGAGCCGGTGCTGGCCGTGGCCGCCGCCGGCCACGACGGCGCGCCGGCCGCGTACTCGAACCGCGGCGACGTTGTGCCGTTTGGCAATGGGGTGACGACGTTTGGCGGCAGCATTGAACTTGCACACTCCGATGACCGACCGGCTGTTACCCGGACTGGCGCGTCAGGTGGCCGTCAGCAGTCGATCGTCGGTCTGTACAGCAGTCCGCGCTTGCCTGGCGGTGCCGAGAATCGGACGGGCTGGGTGCACTGGTCGGGCACGTCGTTCGCGGCGCCGATCGTGACCGCGCTGGCGGCGCAGCTGTGGCAACAGGACGCGGCACAGCGACCCGCGGATCTGATTCGCCGGGTGCGCGAGTGCGCGCACAACATTAAGGCTTGGCGTGCCCAGGGCCGGGATCCTGACGGACCGCTCGACGCACCGTACCTCGAGGCCTGGCAGACCGCCACGCCCCGCTAGATCAGCGCCGTCTCGTCAAGACCAGCCGCTTTCAACGCTGCGTCGAGCGAGTCATAGCGCAGCACACTCGCGACTCTGCCCGCCTGCACTCTGAACCGCGACGCCACCAACTGCGGCGCCGCACCCGGCCACTGCGCCTGCTGCTCCACCACCACGCTATCCCCGCTTGCGTACACGCGCCCAGGCTGCAGTCGAAGGCTCGCCCGCCCAAACCACTCGCGCAGCAACTGCACGCCAGCCCCCGAGCCGCGTGGCCCACCCACTTCCACATCCTCCGCCGACAACGCCACCAACTGCTCGAGATCGCCCGCATTCAAAGCCGCGTGCCACGCCAGCACGGTCTCGACTGCGTCATTCATGCCCCGACCAGCCTTACTCCGGATTTTCCCATTTTGAAAAAGAAGCCGGCATGGAGGGGTCCGCCACTCGCTCTGGTCAACCGCGTCCGTCGGCTGCTGCGCGCCTCCGTCCGCTGCTCCCGACGCTCCTGGCTCGCGGAACAGAGTACGGGACGGTCCGCCAGGGCACCGCCCGACGCCGGTTCGCGCCGGAACGGCTAACACGACCGCCGACCAGCCTCGCTCCAAGGTCCTAGCGCTGCGCGTTTTCAGGCGTCCTTCAGGCGTCTTCAGCCAGGTCGGCACATTCCTGTACTACTGCGAGCTGCACGGCGGTCCGGGCGGCGCCGGCATGGCCGCGGTCGTCGACGTGAAGTAGGCTGGCGCGATGCAGGAACACCGCTTCGATACCGGCCAGGTCGTTCTGAACTATGCCGAGGGACCGCCGAATGGGCGGCCCTTCCTCGTGCTCCATGGCGGCTCCGGCCGCTGGCAGTACGGCGAGGAACTCCTCGAGCGCCTGCAGCCAGACTGGCACGTCTTCGCGGCGGACCTGCGCGGCCACGGCAAATCAGGCCACGTCGCCGGCCCCTACAAAGTGGCCAACTACGTGCCCGATATCCAGCGCTTCCTCGAGCACGTCGTGCGCGACAAGGCCGTCATTTACGGCCATTCGCTCGGTGGCGAGGTCGCGGTCATGCTTGCCGCGCTGCACCCTGAGCTGCCGCGCGCGATCATCGTCGGCGACTCACCGCTGTCCGTGCGCAGCCGCGCCACCGAAGAGCCGCTGCATCGCGCCCAGAACGAGCTGTGGCATCGCATCACCGGTCAACCCGAGGCCGATATCGTCGCTGCGCTCAAGGACATGGTGATTCCGGTACCGGGTGGCCAGCCGCGGCCGGCGCGCGAAGTCATGGGTGAGGACAGCGGCTGGTTTGCCCATCAAGCCACGAGCCTGCACCTGCTCGATCCAGAGATGCTCGCTACGGTGCTGGCTGGACCCGAAGTGATGCTCGAGGACTACGAGCCCGAGCTGTTGCTGCCACGCATCACCTGCCCGGTGCTCCTGCTGCAGGCGGATCCCGCCATGGGCAACGCCATGACCGACGACGAGGTGGCACTCGCGCTGCGCCTGCTGCCACGGCCCACGCACGTGCTGATGCACGGCCACGGTCATCCGCTGCACGGGCCGCCGGGCGGCACCACCGCCGTCCTGGAGGCGATCGCTCCGTTCCTAGCTGGCCTGGAGCGCCTCGACAGTCTGGCGCGCTAGTCGCGCCAGGTCGCGATTCAGCTCACTGGTCGCGGCTGCCGGTGACCAGGTCGTTCGGACCTTTGAAGGTAACGTCCTCAGCGGATTCGCGCTTCAGCACGACCGTCAGCCCAACCCGCACCGCCTCGATGGCGGCGCGGGTCTCGGGCCGAAAGCACTCCATTGTCATCCTGAGCGCAGCGAAGGATCCGCTTCCGCTTGATGGGACGGTTTCGACAAGCGGATCCCTCGGCTCGTACCTCGCCTCAGGATGACACCACTACTGATCACGCTGGTGCGTACGCGTGCAGCACGCGCCCGTCGGCATCCTTGAAGGCAAACGTTCGCCCGAACGGCTCGTCATGTGGCTGCGAAACCATCTCGACGCCGCGCTGCTGCCACAGCTTGTAGTCGGCGTCGACGTCGTCGACCTGCAGGTACAGCTCCGCGCTGAGTGGGCCGGCATGCTCTGGTCGCGACATGACCGCCCACAGCGTGCCGTCGCGCGTTGTGAACTGACTGAAGGTGTCGGCCATGTCGTCCTCGGTGCCCAGGCCGAGCTTTTCGGTGAAAAACTTACGGGCGCGCGGCACGTCGTCGGTTGTCACGATGGCGTAGGTCAGACCCTTGATCACGATGCGCCTCCTGGCGTCTTGCGGTGATAGCCCGTGGATCAGGCTTCGACACCAGCTTGCGCGTGCGCTGTTGACACCCTTATGTCAGGAGCTTTTGCGTATTGCGAAAACATCGCCAGCGTTTCGGTGGCCAGGCGCGCCCTTATGCCCGGCGGGTTCAGCACTTCGGCGCTCGCGCCCCAGGTCAGCAGCCAGCGCACCAGGTCGTCTTCTTGACGAATGCCGTACACGAACACCGGCCCGCGGTCGTCGAGCTCCTCGCGGATGAACGTGAACGGCTGGCGTTCTCTGACCCAGCGCTCGACTGATCGGTGGAACCGTACGCGCACCTCAGCGGCGTGCGCCTTCCAGTCCTCGTGGTACGTCGGCATCGCGTGGCGCTCGCCGACGCTGAACTGCTCGCCGAGCAGGCTGAAGCGGTCGATGCGGTCTAGCCGAAAGAGACGCGGCCCTTTGCGTAGTCGGCAGTACGCGCCAATGTGCCAACGCTCGCGCATGTGCAGCAGTTGCACCGGCTCGACGTCGCGTGTTTCCGGTTCAGCCTTACGGAACGCGTGATAGTGCAGCCGCACCACCCGCCGCTCCTGGATCGCTTGACGCAGTTTGGCGAGCCGCGGATCGTCGCCCGCCCCGCTCGAGAAAAACTGCATATGTCTGCGCCACTCGTCCACTGTTGCGCGTCGCTCTTTCGGCAAAACGCTCTCGAGCTTCGCGAGCGCCGTTTCGGCGGACGATCGAAGCTCGGCGTCAACGCGCTGCTTGATCAGCTCGCCGCCGAGCACCAGCAGCGCCGCCTCGCTGGCCGAAAACGCCAAAGGCGGCAAGAAGTAGCCGTCCATCAGCCGGTAGCCCTTGCCCGGCGTTGCGACCAGCGGCACACCCGTCTCGGACAGCGCCTCGAGATCCCGATACACCGTCCTGACGCTGACCTCAAAATGCTGCGCCAGGTCCTCCGCCCGAAGCGACTGCTTCGCCTGCAGCTCGAGCAAGATCGCCACCAGACGATCCGTCCGATTCATGCCCGTAACGATAACCGCTCAACCCCAGCTGAGCGTCCCACCATTACACCACCGCCACCCGCCACTACGGGCACCCTGCGCGGCCTCACACTCCCCAATCCCCTCGACCGCGCCGGAAGGCGGCGCGGCAGCGCCGAGGACGGCACCGCCGGTCGGCGCGGCCAGTGCGTTCAGCCGGTGTCCAGCAGGGACCCTGTCAGCTTGGCGCGCAGCAGGTCGGCGTACGCCTGGCGGGCGGTGCCGTCGGTGTTGGTGATGGCCCACCAGTATTCTTCGCGGTCGGCGGTCCACGTCGGATCAGGCACCGTCCACAAGGTCATGACGCCAATCCAGGGCCGCCAGTTCTGGCGCGCGTACTCGAACGCGCGCAGGATATTGGTTGACTTCTTGGTCTCACTGACGGCAAACCACGCGTAATTGGGATGCACCGTGTCCGAGGTCCAGCCGAACTCGAGCAGCCAGACCTGCTTGTCGGCTTCGCCATTGCGCACCATCACCTCACGCAACTGTTCGACGCGCCGGAAATAGAACGAAGCGTGCGGGAAATTCGGCAGCGAGCCGAACGCAGCGTCGACCTCAGGCGCCTGCGTGTTGCCGTGCGCGCCAAGCACGTCGTACTTGCCGCGCATGCCAGCGTCATAGAGCCACTGCAGGTACTGCACATCATCGGCAGCGTGGCCATCACTCACCCCAGTGGGCGACAAGCCAGCAGTCACGACAATCACGCTAGGATCAGCCGCCTTGACCGCGGAGTAGGACAGCCCCAGCAGCCGCACGTAATCAGCCGCCTGCTGCGGGTTGATGGTCTGATTGGCCCACTCGCGATCGAGGTTGACCTCGTTCCAGATCTCAACGGCCTGCACGCGGCCGATGCTGGAGCTCGCCCCGTAGCGTCCAACGAACGCCGACAGGAAGTCCGCGTAGTCCTGGTAATTGTCAGGCGGGCCGTTCAGTGCGCCATCGCGCCGTGCCCAAGACGGTTGAAAGTCCAAGCGCGCAATGATCTTCACGCCGGCTTGCGCGCTGGCCTTGACGACCCGGTCGGCTTCGCTCCAGTCGAAGCAGCCTTTGCACGCGCCCTCGATCTGGCGCCACTGGAACAGCGTCTTCTGCCAGCGGAAGCCCGCGTCGGTCACGAGCTTGAGATCGCGGTTAGTCGTCCCGCTGTGGCCCCACAGGAACAGGCTCATGCCGTAATCGGGGCTCGTGACGACGGTCGGTGCAGGTTGCGAGACCGTCTGCGGCGGCGCTGCCACGACAATTGGCGATTGCTGGATAAAGGCCTCGCCGAACGACGTGCCTTGTGGCACCCGCCCATTCGGCGCCGCCGCACGGAGCAACCCGCTGCCAGCGGCCTGAACGGCGAGGTCCTGCGGAAGCCGTTCACCGGTCAGCAGCGCCTTGAAGTAGTCGGCCAGCAGCAGACCCTGGGTGCACTTGCAGCCACGGTCGTAGTGCATGACACCGCGCTGGAAGCGCTGATAGATGAACTCGTGATTGTTGGGATCGATCGCCGGCTTGGACGTCGGTAGACCCCATAGCTGCAGGTTCAGCAGCGGCACCAGCCCGGCATCGCCGCCCTGCGGGAAGGCGTCATCGACGCTGACGGTCGACAAGAAGGTCTGCAGGAATCGGACGGGTTCACCATCGAGCGAGTCGGGCGCATTGGCGCGCACGAACTCGATCGCCTTGGTCGCATAGCTGGGATCGGTTGGCAGGGGTGCGGCGTCGATCAGTGTCTTGTCGGGTGGCGGAACGGTGCTGCCGCTAAAGCGAGTGAATGGCAGCAGTCCATCGTCAAGCAGGTTCAGGGTGCCCACGCCGTTGCCGCCGCACTGCTGCATGGCCACGCGCTGAAACAGCTGCGTACTGCAACCGAAGAGCAGGAACTCGCGACTCACCGGGAAGCCGAAGGTGCGTACGCCGCCGCGGCGCTGAAAGAAGTCCCAGAACGTATCACGGTCTACGCGGTAGCGGGTCTCCTCGAAGAAGCGCTGATCGCCGCTGCTGCTCGGCGTACTGACAGTGGTCGGTGTCGCGGTGGTCGGCAGCCAGCGGATGGCGTCGGCGACGACCACGCCATCGGCGCGGTCCGACAGGCTTACGCCCTGGCCCGCGGCTGGCGCAAAGCTGAACGTACCCAGGGATCGCCATGTCCCGCCATCGCGGCGCTGGTCTACTTTGATGTCCGTCGGACCGCCCGCGTGGCGCACCGTGTAGGTCGCGTTGCTGGCGCGGTTGGGCCCGCTGGTCCAGCGCGCGAAGACCTCGTAATTGGCACTTGCGCCGTTCGACGGAAAGCCCCAGCGCACCCGATTGCCGCCGTCACCGGCGACATGGAATCGATAACCATCACCGAGGAACCCGGCGCTGGTTGCGGTTGCCATCCAGGTGCCGGTGATCTCCACGCCCGTGCTGGCGTCGTCAGCAATCAATTCATCCGCGGCCGTGACGGTCGCGGGCGCGAGGCTGGTCAGCAAGAGCGCCGCCGCGGCGCACACGGCGCCCACAAGTTGCCGATGAAAGCGCATCCGCCCCAGGGTAAACGCCCGTGCGCCGCGGTGGCTGGTCCACAGGCGTCACTATCCGCTCACGGATCCGTCCTGCCCTCTGCAAGTCGGGCCCTGCCGGCCCGTCCCTTTCCCTGGCGCCCCGCGCCATGCTGCCGTCGCCGTCGGTGCCGTCCCTACTGGGTTCCGTGCGACACTCACGCCGTGTGAAACGCGAGCGCCCGCCCGGCGCACGCCGTGTGGCACATATTCCCCGCGCTCGACACAGAAGCGTCCCTGGAGGCCACGTGGCGCTCGGCCTCGCGCCAATTATGCTGAGGCCGTGGCCGAGCGAAGCTTGGACGAACGGGACCTCGATCCCGACCCAGTACGCCACTTCCAGCGCTGGCTCGACGAAGCCTGGCAGTCAGGCGAACCGATGGCCAACGCGATGGCCCTGGCCAGCTCTTCGGCAGATGGCCTGCCGTCGGTGCGCATGGTCCTGCTGACCGGCGTCGACCATCGTGGCTTCGCGTTCGAGACCAATATCGCCAGTCCCAAAGCCGGTGACTTCGCGGCCAACCCGCGTGCGGCTTTGCTGTTCTTCTGGCCGAAGCTGCTGCGCCAGGTCCGTGTTACCGGTCAGGTCTCGCACATCCCTCGACGGGAAATCGAGGAGTCGTTCGCCAAGGCGCCGCTCGAGATCCAGGCCATGATCCGCGCCTGCCGCCAGGGCCACGTGATCGGCAGTCGGGCCGAGCTCGAGCAGCTCTGGCAGCAGGCCATCGACGCCGCGCCCGAGGGCGGCGCGCCGATGCCCGACGATTGGGGTGGCTACATCGTCTACGTCTCACCCGACACGACGACGGCTGGCGACTCGAGCGCTTGATCCCATGAATCTCGGCCACATCCGTTCAGCTCGGGACGCGGTCCAGCGTGCGCTCTTCAATCAGCGCTTCTGATAGTAGCCCGAGGCCATTGGCCACACGATTGGTGTAGTTCAGGTGCGCGCACTGATTGTTGGTGTCGAGGATGTCCAGGTCGTCGAAGCCGTGGGCGCGCAGCGCGTCGACATCTGACTGGGTCATCTCGCCCGGCCGCAAGGTCAGCTTTTCGACATAGCGGGCCAGGGCGGCGTCGGGCGGCGCCAGCGGCGCGTAGTCGCGTCGATCGAGCGCACTCACCACCTCGGGGTCGTGCAATTGCGGCCGCGCGAGCGACGCGCAGTGCGGCGTCGCGTTCAGCACCGACGTCAAATAGCCGATCAGCGTGCGCTGACCCGCGGTCAGCCGTGACGGCACGTTTTCACTGGCGCGATACAGCACGAGCCGGGCGTACACGACCTCGGCGGCGAGGCTGCCGAGCTGCGTGAATTCGGTCGGACGCCCCAGCTTGTGCGCTTGCCAACCATAGGCTTCGGCCAGCCGACCGGACGCCTGCTCAGGCGGAATGGTTTCGATCCACGGCATTAGTGCCTCCCTGTAAGCCCAGCCGCCACGGCGAGCGCGGCGAGGTCCTCGACGAATGACACAGAGTAGTCGTTTGCATCAAACACAAACAGCTCGGGCGCCACCGCGCCCTGCAGCTCGGCCAGCCTGCGCACCACATGCGAACGATCGCCGACTACGGCGTAGCGCGCCAGCACGGCATCGGACACAAGGCCGTCGTCGACCCCGAGCTCCGCGCGCTCGACAGCCGGCATGTCGACCACCATGTACGCGAGGTGCTCGCGCACATCGCGCACGAGCGCCTCAGTCCAGGCGACGTTCGGATTCCAGGCGATGGCCGCGGGCGTGGCCCGGGCCGTAGAACGCAAGCGCCCAACCAGTTCGGGCATCGCACGGACAGGCCGGCCGGCCAGCAAAATCCAGTCCGCACGCTCAGCCGCGAAACGCTCCACCCGTGGCCCGCGTCCGGCGATGGCAATGGGCAAGCTGCCCGGGCACCACGACAATGTGCCGTGCGCCTCGAACTCGCCAACGTGCTCGACCGTCTCCCCATCCAGTAGTGCCCTGACGACCTCCACACACTCGCGCAAAGCCGTGAACGGCCGCGCTGGACGAAGCCCGAGTGGACCCAGCACGCGGCTGCCGCCGGCCCCAAACCCCGCCACGACGCGACCTGGCGCCTGCTCCGCGAGCGATGCGAACGCCGCCGCCGTGGCCACCGGATGACGGCTGTACGGGTTGGTGACCGCGCCAATCAGCAGGACGCGCCGCGTTCGCTGGGCGATGGCCGCGAGCGTCAGGTACAGGTCGCGATCGGTGCCCTCGTCGGCGACCAGGATCGCCGCCGCGCCGAGCGCTTCGGCGGCTTCGGCCAGCGCCGCTAGCTCGGGTATCGGCCGCACAGCGTGCAGCCACAAGCCCCAGCCCGACTCAGACGACATGCGCGCGTACCTCGTCCGCCAGCAATTGCAGTCCCGTCATACGGTCGGGTCCGATGACGTGCCAGGCCAGCAGACCACGCAGTCCGGCCGCGACGTACTCGCGCAGTCGTTCGACGACCTGGTCCGGCTGACCGGCAGCGGCGAACGTGTCAATCAGTCCGTCGGTCACCAGCCGCGCGCCAGCGTCGACCCCAGCGGACAACACCGCCGAACGCACGCGTTCGATTTCGTCAGGATCCGCGCCCGAGGTCGACAGCACGACCGGCTCGACGCGATGGATGTAGTAGGCCAGGACGTGCCGCACGGCGTCCCGCGCGGCGCGCGCATCACGGTCGACGCTGACCAGGACGTTGCTGGCCAGATCGAGCTCGCCATCGTTCCGTCCCGCGGCCCCGGCGCCCGCGACAATCTCATGCCATGCCCAACGTACATACCCCGGACTGACGATCGCCCCGAGCTCGACCCCGTCCGCCCACCGCCCCGCGGCGCGCAGCATGCGTCCATTGACCGCGCCGACATAGATCGGTATGCGGTGCGGCAGGTCAAAGTCGAGCCTGGCGCTCGCACGCACGGAAAAGATCTGGCCATCAAGACCGCGCTCGCCATGCACCAGCGCCCGCACGACGCGAATCGCCTCGATCATCGCCGACAGCGGCTTGTCCGTCCGCGCGTCGGCTTCGCCGAAGGTACGCAGCGTCCACAACGCGGCGCCCAGGCCAAGCATCACCCGCCCGCCGGCGATTTCGTCCAGGGCCGCCGCCTCCATAGCGATGACCGATGGATGGCGCCAGAACGGATTGACGATGCCGATGCCGAGCCGAATCGAGCTCGTCGCGCCGGCGACGGCTGACGCTACGGAGAACATGCCCCGGCCATGGCCGCTCTCGGGCAGCCACACCTCGTCGAAACCAAGCTGCTCGGCAGCGCACGCCAGCGCGACCGTCTCGCGCACTGGCCCTTCATTGGCCAGCGACAGGCCGAGCCGCGTCTGGCTCACTCGAGTACGCGGCGCGCCCAGGCGACGCGCTCGGGCAGCTCGTCGATGCTGAACGCGGGCAGGGCCATCGACGTCGCGCCGATGCCGCGAGCGATCGCCTTGACGTTCTCGGGCGTGGCGTCGGCGATGATCAGGTCGTCCAGCGCCGCCCTGGGCACGAGGTCGGCCGCGGCCGCGGCGCCGCCGCGCACCAGCAGCTGACGCAGTCGCTCGACGGCGGTGCCGTCGAGACCCCACCGCTCGTGCAGCGCGGCGTTGCTGTTGAGGACCGAATAGGCGGCAATCGAGCTTACCCGCTCGCGGCTCAGGCCACCGTGGTCGACCAGTGGCGCCCACACCAGCTCAGGCCGCGCACGATCGGCGGCGCTCGCGCCGGCGTCGATGACGCTCAAGCTGCGCGCGAGGTCGCTCTGCGGCACCGCCCACAACAGTGCCCGATCGGCCGCGCGACCGGCTGCATCGAGCACACCGTTGGCCCGGCCAGCCACCAGCACGGGCGTGGGTCGCAGTTGCACCTCGAGCCGTCGACCGCTTGCGGCGTCGAGCGGCGCGCCGCCGACGACCTTGCGCAACAGTCCAATCAGGGCGCGGATGCGCTCGGGTGCGTCGCGCCGCGAGATGCCCGCCGCTCCTGTGACCTCGGCGCCGCCCGCGGCCAGCCCCAGAAAGACGCGCTCGCCGGCCACGTCTTGCAGCGTGGCCAGCGCGGCCAGAGTGTGAAACGGATGGCGTAGATAAGGGTTGGTCACCATTGGCCCGAGCGCGACGCGCTTCGTTGCGCGGGCCGCTTCGGCGAGCAGCATCCAGCCGTCGCGCCACCAGAACGCGTCGGGAATGCCCAGCCAGTCCGCGCCGGCGCGCTCGGCCGCCTCGGCCAGCGCGCGCACCTCGTCGAAGGTGGCGTTGTGCAGGTGGGTAATGACGCCGACAGTCATGCTCAGCGCAGCATACGGGCCGCGATGGCCAACGCCTCGGCGGCGGGCCCGATCGTGCCGAGTGGATCGTCGCTCAGCAGCGCCACGCCGATACTCGTTGGCTCCAGCGGCGCAAGCCTTTGTGCAAGCGTGGCGCCTACCTGTCGCGGCGTCCCATGGATGACCAACTCGTCGAGCAGCCGGTCGTCGATCAGCTTGCGCGCGGGCTCCGCGTCGCCGTTGGCCATCGCGGCCGCTGCTGCACGCGCGTCTTCGATACGCACGCCCAGTGCGCAGCGGGTCACTTCGGGTGCGTCCAACAGCGCATAGATCATCCGGGGCCGTGTGGCTTCGAGGCGGCTCTCGTCGAATAGCGCCGCCGGATACGCACTCACGGCGATGTCGCGCACGCTGTGCGCCCAAGCCACCGTCGGCAGCAAACGCGACCGCGGAATCCCGCCCAGAAACACACCATCGGCAGCTTCAGACGCGAAGCGATTGAACTGCTCACCGCGGGCGCCGATATAGACCGGCAAATCGGGCCCTGTGATGGCATAGCCCACCGGCGTGTAGCCGTCTGTAGCGTGTCCGCGGCTCACCGCCCGAATGATGTTGAGCGCCTGGCGCGTCGCCTCCAGCGGCCTTGTGCGTTCCACATGGACTGGCCCCAGCGCCAGATTGCCGCCCGGCCCCAGGCCGAGAATCATGCGCCCGCCTGACAGCTCGTGGATCGTCAGCGCCGCCGAGGCAATCGTCGCCGGGTGTCTGAGATAGGGATTGGTGACGCCCACGCCCAGCTTGATGTGCCGTGTGTTGCGCGCGCCCCCAGCCAGCAGCGCGAACGGGTCACGCCCTGGGCCCTCGTCACCCAGCCAGATTTCGTCCAGGCCCGCCGCTTCGGCGGCTTCGATCGTGTCGACGATCGTGCCGCTCGAGGCGTCAGGAAACAACCAGACGCCGGTACGGACCGTCACCTAGCGCGGCAGCGCGTGCCGCGCGTGGTCGGCAGGGATTTCGGTCTTCAGCCCGAGGCCGTTGGCGACGCGATTGATGTAGTTGTAGTACGCAACGATGTTGTTCAGATCGAGAATCGCCAGATCGTCCAGGCCGTGCTGCCGCAGTCGCTGGACGTCTGCCTCGTCGACTTCGGCCGGCTGCAGCGTGAGCCGAGCCGCGTAAGCGGCAATGGCGTCCAAGCGCGGGTCACCGCTTCCCAGCGCCAGCGGCGTGCGCGCGGCTGTCTGCATCAGCGACGGCGTGACGCCCATGTCCGCCAGCCGATGCACCAGCCCCGACGAGCAGTGCGGCGTGCCATTCAACATCGACGTCACGTAGGCGGCCATGCGCCGCTCGACAGGTGAGAGCGCCGACGGCGCCCCCTCGACCACCGTGTATAGCCGCAGCCGCTCCATGACCAGCTCGGGGTAGAGACTCCCCAGCTGCGTGAACTCGGTGACCTCGCCCAGCGACGCCGCCTGCCACTCATACGCCTCGCGCAGCACGCCCTCGGCGTCGCCGCGCTCCACGGTCTTGATCCAGCTCATGCGCTATCAATCCTCACCGCCCGCCACCCGGCGGAACCCTCCGCCTGCTGCCTGGCGGACGCTCCGGCCTGCCGACCGGAACCCTGCGTTCCCGCACAAGGCCACGGCAGCCGCCGCCAGGCGGAACGCGTCTGCGCCATCTACAGCTTCACGCTCTTGTCGAGGAACTCGTTGGTCACCAGATCGTTCGGCGTCAGGCCCGCCTTGGCCGGCTTGCCGCGTGCCTCGAACACGGGCACCACATCGCTGATCAGCGACTGTACCCGCGCGTTGTCGAAGGAGCCGAAGACGCTATCGGACCCGTTACCGACGATGCCCAGATCGACCATCTTCTTGACCGCGTCGGCCGCGCCTTCAGCGCTAATCTGCGTGCCACCTTTGATCTGCGCGGTGAAGTTGACCAGCACTCCATTGACCGGCCCAGGATTACGAATGTAGTCAATCGAGGCACGTTGGAGCAGCGGCACCAACGCCTGCAAACACGCGCGGTTCGGCTCCAGCTTATCGGCTCGAATCGCCACGGCGTTCTGATACACCGGGAATTCCTTATCCATCAGCAGGAACTTGACAGGCTTCTTCCAGGCGCTTACTTCATGTTCGTAAATGTACGGCTCAGATGTCACAAAGCCTTGTGAAACGATCTTGCCATCCGCGGCAACAAAGCGCGATGGATCGCCCGTATAGGACGTGTCAATCTGCTCCTTCTTCAGCAGGCCCTTACCCTCGAACACGTCCAGGTACGTCGCGCTTTCAAATGCCAGTACCTGTGCCCCGGCGCTGCCGATTTCGGCCACGCTCTGGAAGTTCCAGGACGGATCACCCCAGAAGAAGATCTGCGGGTTCTTGGCGTACCACGCCAGTACCGCTTTGGTCGGCTGCGCCGCCGACGATCCGATCTGCTCGTCCGTGCCGACAAACCCGAGCAGGATACTGTCGTCCGAATACAGCTGCGCCGTCACCGCCTGGAAGCCGATCGCCGGACCACCCGCGCGCACCTCGGCCGTGACGCCGGTGTTGCCCAGCGGGCCAGAGTAGCTGTTCTTGTTGGTGTCGATGCGGCCGTTCGGTCCGATCAGCTGGTAGAACAGCCCGTGGTCAGCCTCGGGCCACCAGTTCGTCTGGAACACGACGTTGTCCGGACAGATGCCCTTCAACGTCGTGGGCGCCGCCGCAGGTGACGCGGCCGGCTTGGCGGCCGCGGCCGGCGACGCCGCGGGTGACGCGGCCGGTAACGGCGATGCGACCGGCTTGGCCGCGGCTGCCGGCGACGCGGCCGGCGATCCGGCCGGTGAGGCCGCGGGCGATGCCGCCGCCGCGGCTGGTGGCTTGGTCGCCGCCGGCGCCGGGGTCGGCGCAGCCGGCGGAGCCGTCGGCGCGATAGCTGGTGCCGCGCAGCCGGCGACGAGGGCAACGATCGCGAGCGACGACGCGCACAACTTCATGCATCGAGACAAACGCATGCCATGGGACCCCCTTGGTGGAGTGTGGAGTTGCGTCATTCCGTCGAGCGGTGCGACTCGTGCCACGAGCCGACCAGGAGCTGGCCGAGCAGGCCAAAGCCCCAGAACACGACGAGCCCGAGCAGCGACGACAGCGCCACCGAAGCAAAGAGTTGCTCCGATTGCAGTCGCGCTCGGTAGTCGTCGATCAGGCGGCCGATGCCCGGCTCGCCCTGGCGAAAGAAGAAGTCGCCGACGATCGCGCCGATCACCGACAGTCCAGCGGCGATCCGCCAGCCCGACAAGATAGCCGGCAGCGCGCCCGGCAGTTGCAGCTTGCTCAGCCGCTGCCAGCGTGAGGCGCCCTGGAGTGTGAACAGGTCGTGGTGCGTCTGGTCCGTCGATTTCAAGCCGAAGAGCGTATTGGTGATGATCGGGAACAGCGCAATCAGCACACATACCAGCACGCGACTGTTGAAGCCGAACTGGAACCAGAACCCGATCAGCGGCACGATGGCCAGGATCGGAATTGTTTGCAGCACGACCGCCCATGGGTAAATCGACCACTCGATCCAGCGTGCCTGGATCATTGCGATTGCGATCAGACTGCCAATCGCAATTGCCAGCGCCAGACCGGCCAATGCGACCTGGGTGGTCGACCACAGGCCGGCCAGGATGGTGGCCAGGTTGGTCGGATTGAGCAGGCCGGTCACCAGCACGTCTTGCGGCGGTGGCATCAGGAAACGACGCCGCGGCTCGAGCGCGACGTAGCTGATCAGTAGCCACACGCCCATGACCACCAGGAACACGACCAGCGGCGCGGCGATCTGCGCCAGTCTTTGGCTGTTGTTGTGCGTGCTCTTGCTGGTTGCGCGTGGGCGCTCCCACGCCTGCGGCAGCGCCGTCACCGAATGCCCTCGCGCAGTCGCGCGGATATCACGCCGGCGATCGTGGCGAATTCCGGATCGAAACGCAGCTCTGCTTGGCGCGGGTATGCGAACGGCACCTGAATCTCGGCCACGATGCGGCCCGGTCGAGCCGACATGACCAGCACGCGCGAGGCTAGAAAGGCCGCCTCGCTGACCGAGTGGGTGACGAACAGCCCAGCGAACCGCTCGCGCTCGAACAGACCCAACAGCTCGCCGTTCAACCGCTCGCGGGTGATCTCGTCCAGTGAGCCGAACGGCTCGTCGAACAGGAAAATGCGCGGGCGCATCGTCAGCGCGCGGGCAAGCGAGACACGCATGCGCATGCCGCCCGAGAGCGCCCGCGGCCGATGGCGCTCGAAGCCTTTGAGTCCGGTGAGCGCAATGGCTTCCGTGGCTCGTCTGCTGCGTTCGGCTTTGGGCACACCGGCCAATTCGGCCAGCAGCTCGACGTTGGTCTGGACGGTGCGCCACGGCAGCAGCGTGGCGTCCTGGAAAACATAGCCCAGATACCCCTCGGCACTGCTGATCTCGCCCGCCGTGGGCGACGTAAGCCTTGACGCAAGCCTGAGCAGTGTGGACTTACCGCAACCCGATGGGCCGACGATAGCCACCATCTCACCCTCTCCGACTTGCAGCGATACGTTGTCGACCGCGTGGGTCCCGTCAGGAAATGTCTTGGACACTGCGCTGAATACCAGCAGCGGCCGCTGCGTCTCGCGCCCAAGCACACCCAAAGCGACTGCGGGCTGGTCGCCAACCACAGCCCGTAGGGTACTCAAGCAGTCAACTATTCGGCTTGGGCACTTCTGCCCATCTGTACTGGACGGACGAAGAAGACCTGACGCGTGCCTACCTCGCCGCCCTGGAGGCCGTCCAGATCGGCCACGGCCGATTCGACAGCGTCTTCATCGCCGGCGACGAAGCCGCAGAAGAACACAACGTGACCAAAGCCCGCCGCCTGCTCGGCTGGACGCCACAGTCACATCGGTTCCTGTCAGGCTGAGACCGCGGGTGCCAGCGCCTCGGCGACCATGGCCTGGACGTCGACGGTCTGCCCGGTGCGAGCAGATTCGAGCGCGCCGAAAATCATCGCCGCGGTGCGGATGTTGTCGTCGAGCGCGGTAAGCGGCGCGGGGCCGCCATTTAGCCAGTCGAGGAATTCAGCGACGATCCACAGATGGCCCTCGCGCTCCGGAACAGGCGCGGCGACTTCGGTGGTGACTACGCCAGCAGACGCGGAGTGGCGGTGGATACGGACGACGTGGTCAGCGCTTACTGTTACGGAGCCGCCTTCGCACTCGGCACGGTAGTCCTCGGAGCGCCAGGCACGCTGCTCGCCCGCCGCGGTCGCATTGCCTTCGTAGGTCGCTCGCACTTCGTTGGTCATCCGCAACAGACACAAGGCGCAGAACTCGCCGCTCGAGCTCGACCATGGTGGGTTCCACTCCAGAGCCGAAATACGTGCGCAATCGGCGCCAGTCAGGTGGCGCAGCATGTCGAAGTGATGCGCCGCGCCGTCCAGGATCATCGCGTGCGGCAGCTCGTGGCGACGCTGCCAACTGTCGTACTCGCGACAGTCGTGGCCAAACCGGCAGGTGATGTAGTTGAGTCGACCCAGCTCGCGCGAGGCCAGAACCTGGTTGAACGCGAGCATCGGCGCGCGATAGCGGTAGTTCTGAACGACCTGCATTTTCACGCCCGCCGATTGAACGGCACGGACGATGCCGCAGCATGCGCTCCAGCTATTGGCGAGCGGCTTCTCGCACAAGATCGCCACGCCGTGGCGGGCAGCCAAAATCGCCGCCTCGGCGTGAAAGCGCGCCGGCACGACGATCACGCAGAAGTCGGCCTGGACGGCATCGAACGCTGCTGCCATGTCTGCAAAACACGCCCGCGCATGAAGACCGAGGAAATCGCGCGACTCCGCCAAGGCGCTGGCACTGACATCAACAAGGCCGACTACTTCGAGTCGGTCCTGAAACTGGGGCAGGATGTTGCGGATCCAGCCAGCGGCCATGCCGCCGGCGCCAATCATCAGACAGCGTTTGCGCTCAGGGGCACCCGACATGCGGCTGCCCCGGAGGCTACACGGCTGCTCGCGTCCCTCGCCGCCCAGGCGTGAGTGCCTCGCAACCCCCGGCGTGAGTACCTGTTACTAACTCCTAGGCCAGAACATTGCTCAGCCAGGCCTGCCAGGCCGCATTGGTCTCGCGCGGATCGGGCGTCGGGGCGTAGATGTGGTGCTCCACCAGCGCGGTGCCCATAGCATGCATGAACCGGTACAGCCCGTCACTGGTTCGCACTCCGAGGTGATCCGGCCGCACATAGTCGACCACGCCGTCAATCGACGGCAGTCCGTCGAGCGACGCATGCACCGGCTCGCCTTCGGCCACGTTGTCGCGCAGCCCGAGCGCCCCGCGCACAGCAGACCACATCTGCTCGCGGCTGGCGACTTGTGGGCCCGGAGCGAAGATGTTCGCGCTCGCCGTCTTGCCCTTGAAGTAGGTGACGTACTGCGCCAGCTTGTGCACGTACATCGGGTCGCCGCTCTGCAGCGCCGCGTACTCGGACTCCCAATCGTCGCCGAGAAAGCCGCTGTGCACCAGGCGGATCGTCGTCTTGCCACCGGCGCGACCCTCGATGGTCGTTTCGAAGGCCATGAACTTGCCTTCGTCATCGGTCGCGCTGCGATACGCAAAGCGTCGCCCTGGCTCCCAAGCCGTGATCGTCGACTGGCTGACGTCGCCGAACATCTCAAACGTTGTGGTCCCACCGAGGCGAGGCTCAACCTCGCTCTTGCCCATGAACCATGAATCGATTTGTGGGCCGTTGGTGATCGCAGCCCAGACTTCTTCCGGCGTTGCGTCGACGGTCTCCTCCGCGACGATTTCAAAGGGGTGTGGCATCGTTCAGAACTCCTTCTTTTCGGCTGACACTGGGATGAACCGCCACGACGAGCCGGTGGTAGCGCCCAGCGTCCGCCGATTCGTCGTGGTATTTGGCAATCAATGCGCTGACCGCGCTGGTGAGCTCTTCTGCAAAGGCCGCGCGGTCGGCGGCTGAGGCAAAGCGCACCTCGCCGTCGAGCGCGAACGTGGCGACCCGCTTGCCGGCGCGCGCAGCGCCGGTGAGCAGCGTGCCCACATCGCGTAACAGCTGAGCGGTCAGCGCCAGCAGCCATGCGGCTGAGAGCCGATCGGGCGATCGGCCTGGATCGGGCTGGACCGCCGCGAGCGCGGCAGGCGAGATGACGTACGACCTGGCGGTGGCCCGCAGCACGCGCTCCATGCAATTGCCCTTCTTGCGCTCCTCCACGAGCTCGACCAGGCCGTGCTGCTCCAGCGCGCGCAGGTGGTAATTCACCTTCTGGCGGGACAGTCCGAGCTTGGCGGCGAGGGTGGTGGCCGACCCAGGTTGGGCCAACGCGGCGAGCAGGCGGGCGCGCATCGGATCGAGCGAGACCTCGGCCGTGGCCGGGTCGTCGATGACCGCTACGTCAAACACCGCCTCAACCTAGCACCGACAACTTTTGTTGTCAAGACTATTTTTACGTTCCGCGAGGCGATGCCGGGCCCACGAAAGGGCTCTTGTCATCCTGAGCGCAGCGAAGGATCCGCCTGCCGGGACGGTGTCGGCAAGCGGATCCTTCGGCTCGTGCCTCGCCTCAGGACGACAAGAACGAGACTTCGCTGTCGTGCATGTTTTCTGTCAGGCACAGGTCCTTCACCAGACCCAGAGAAAAGACGCCGCTGCCGGCGCCGATAACGCTGATCCTGACCGACCTAGACATGTCGACCTCCCTGAGCTGTGGGGACACCACGCAGCGTGAGCTCTTCCGCGCGGTGGCAGCTCACGACGTGATTGGGCCGCAGCTCGCGCAGTGCTGGCGCCTCAATCTTGCATCGCTCGACGGCGTACGGACAGCGCGGATGGAAGTAGCACCCACTGGGGGGATTGGACGGATCGGCCACTTCGCCGCGCAGCGCCAACGGCCGCGCCTGGCCCACGCTGCGCCGACGTCGATGCGGATCCGGCGTCGGCACCGCGGCCAATAACGCTTCGGTGTACGGGTGCAACGGCTGCAGGAACAGCTCGTCGGTATCGGCCATCTCGACCAGTTTGCCGACATACATCACAGCCACGCGATCGCTGATGTGCTCCACGACGCTCAGATCGTGCGCCACGAACAGGTAGGTCAGTCCGAACTCCTGCTGTAGGTCCTGGAGCAGATTCAGTATCTGCGCCTGGATTGACACATCTAACGCGGAGACCGGCTCGTCGCACACCACCAGCTGTGGATTGGGTGCCAGCGCGCGGGCAATGCCGATTCGCTGGCGCTGGCCTCCGGAGAATCCATGCGGATAACGGCCGACATATTCTGGCCGGAGGCCAACGCGGCGGAGCAGATACGCCACGCGATCGTGCAATTCATTGCCGCGAGCGATGCCGTTGACGAGCAGCGGCTCGCCGATGACTTCCACCAGCGTCATGCGCGGATTCAGCGACGAATAGGGATCCTGGAAAATCATCTGCATGTTCGGCCGTAGTCGGCGCAGTGAGTTGGAGTCGAGCTTGGTAACGTCGACCCAGCCTTTCTGCCGATCGTTGAACCACACCGCGCCGCTGCTCGGATCGAATGCGCGCAAGATCAATCGACTCGTCGTCGTCTTGCCGCAGCCAGACTCGCCTACCAGGCCCAGTGTCTTGCCCTTGGCTATCGTGAAGCTCACGTCGTCGACGGCCCGAACGTGCCCCACCGTGCGCTTCAGCAATCCCTGCGTGATCGGAAAGAACTTCTGCAGCGCCTCAACCTGGAGCAGGTCGGCGGGTGCACGCTCGATCGTCACAAGACGCCGACCCGATTGCACAACGCCCAGTGGCGCGCACCGACTTCCTCGTAGCGCGGCTCATCACACACACCCCGCACATACAGTGGACAGCGCGGATGAAACGCACAGCCGGCCGGCACGCGATACGGGTCCGGAACCATGCCGTGAATGGACTCCAGCCGCCCACCGGACTTCTTGCCAAGCTTCGGAATCGAGCGCAGCAGGGCGCGCGTGTACGGATGGCTCGGATTGTCGAAGATTTCTTCGACCGGTCCGTATTCGACGGGACGCCCGAGGTACATAACCACCACGTCGTCGACCAGCTCGGCAACCACCCCCAGATTGTGGGTGATGTACTGCATGGCCATGCCGAAGTCGCGCTGCAGCTCGAGCAAGAGCTCCAGGATTTGCGCCTCCGTGGTCACGTCGAGCGCGGTCGTCGGCTCGTCGGCGATCAACAGGCTCGGACGACACGACAATGCCATAGCGATGACGGCACGCTGCCGCTGCCCTCCGCTGAGCTGGTGCGGATAGCGGTCGATCGTCTGCTTCGGCCGCGGCATACCCACGCGCTCCAGCATCTCGACGGCGTGCTGGCGTGCCGCGCCGTTGCCCAGGCGCAGGTGCAGGCGGATGCGTTCGATCATGTGGTGCCCGATGGTGTGCACCGGACTGAGCGACGCCATTGGCTCCTGAAAGACGTAGGCGATCTCTTTGCCACGAATGGCGCGGATTTCGCTGCCCTGTGGATCGACGCGTGCCAGATCAAGCGCGGACCGGCCCTGCGGGTGATAGATGATCTGGCCGCCGACGATGCGGCCCGGCTTCGGGACGATGCGCAGAATGGACTGCGCAGTGACTGTCTTGCCGCAGCCGGACTCGCCGACGACACCCAGCGTGCGGCCGCGCGCGAGCGAATACGTCAAGCCATCGACGGCGCGCACGGTTCCTTCGTCGAGCACGAAGTGGACGCGCAGGTCGCGTACTTCGAGCAAGACCTCGTCGCTCGACCGCGTCTGGAGCGGCGCTGGCGAGGCAATGACCACGCTACCTGCCGCCGTATGGATCGGCCGCGTCGCGCAGTCCGTCGCCCAAGAAATTGAAGGCCATGATGGTCACGATCAGTGGCAGCGCGGGCAGCATCAGCCACGGCGACAGCGCGACGGCTTGGACGTTTTGCGCATCCTGGAGCAGCACGCCCCACGAGATGGCCGGCTCGCGCAGGCCGAGGCCCAGGAACGACAGTGTCGTCTCACCCAGAATGGTCGACGGGATGGCCAGTGTGGTATGGGCGATGATGTGCGACACGAACGACGGCAGCATGTGGCGGAAGATGATCCGCCGCTCGCGCGCCCCGCTCAGCCGCGCGGCGAGCACGAAATCTTCCTCACGCAGCGATAGGAACCGCCCACGCACCACACGCGCCAGGCGCGTCCACTCGATGAGCGCCAGGATGAGCGTGATCGCGAAGTAGGTGTACTCGACCGGCCACTTTGGCGGCACCGACGCCGCCAGACCCAACCACAGCGGAATGCGCGGAATCGACCGCAGAAACTCGATGACGCGCTGGACGGACGTGTCGATCCAGCCCCCGTAATAACCGGAGATGCCGCCGAGCACGATGCCCAGCAGCAAGCTCATCCCGACGCCGACCAGCCCGATCGACAATGACAATCGTCCGCCATGGATGACCCGTGAGAAGAGATCGCGCCCCAGGCGGTCTGTACCCAGGATGAAGAACGTCTGGTCGGGCGCGTCCGGGCCGAGCCGGAGCAGATGAATATCCATCTCCCAGAAGCCCCACAGCTTGTACACGGGACCGTGGGCCACGAGGTGAATCGGATACCACGAGGACGTGTCAGGCACGTACTTCAAGCGCAAGGTCTCTGGATCGCGTTCGATCGTGAGCAGATTCACGCCTGGCCAGAACGTGAATTGACCGTCCGGATCGAAGAACGTGATCGGCGTCGGCCCGGCCAGCCGGAATCGGCTGTTGACCTCGTTCGGGTCCTGCGGCGCGACCAGGTCGGCAAACAGTGCGATCAGATACAGCACGATGAGCACGACGCCGCTGATTACCGCCATGCGGTGTTTGCGGAAGCGCCACCAGATCAGCTTCCACTGTGGAGTGACCGTGAGCCGGACGTCTTCGACTTCGTCGTCGATGCCGGGCGGCGCTGTCCCTGGTGCCGCTGTTGCAACGGCGGCAGAGTCTGGCGGTGGCTCTTTGAGGATCACCGGCCGTACCTGATGCGCGGGTCGAGCCACGCCAGCCAGATGTCGGAGAGCAGAATGCCCACGATCGTCAGTGCGCTGATGAGCAGCATCAAGGCGCCGGCCAGGTACATGTCCTGGGACTGGAGCGCGTTGATGTATAGCGGACCAGTCATGGGCAGTGACAGGACGATCGACACAATCGTGGCGCGCGAAATGAGCTCCGGGAGCACGAAGCCGATGGCGGATACGAACGGATTGAGCGCGACGCGCACCGGGTACTCCCAGATCACTCGTCGTTCACTCAAGCCGCCTGCGCGTGCCGAGAGCACGTACGGTTTGTGCAGCTCGTCCAGCAGATTGGCGCGCATCACCCGTTGCAGCGACGCGAGCTCGTGCCAGGCCAGAACCAGGATCGGCAACCACAGGTGTTGGAGGAGGTTGCCGAGCTTGGCCAGTGACCACGGCAGCTCGCGGAACTCGGGCGAAAACAGGCCGGCCAGGTCGGCGCCGAAAAAGGCATACGCGAACCACAGGATGGCGAGCGCCACGGTGAAGTCCGGAATGCCGAGCCCCAGGAAGCCCAGGCTGCTGAAGAAGTTGTCGAACTTGGAGTACTGGTGCGTGGCGGAGTAAACGCCAACCGGAATGGCGATCAGGTAGCTGATCGCAATGGTCAAGCCGGTCAGGCCGACGGTCCAGCCCAGGCGGTCCCAGAGCAAGCTGGCAACTGGAACGCGCCAGTTGAGTGATAGGCCGAAGTCGCCGTGCAAGACAATTGAGGAAATCCACTTCCAATACTGGACGAACAGCGGCTCGCCCAGTCCGTAGTCGATGCGCAGCTGTTCCAGTTGTTCGGCGGCGATGCCTTCGCCTTGCTGTGCCAGCGTCGCGGCATAGCTCGACAAGAAGTCGCCCGGCGGCAGCTGCATGATGATGAACGACACCACAGAGATGCCGATCAGCGTCGGCACCGAGAGCAGCACGCGGCGGACGATGAACGTCAGCATTGCGAGCTTTCAGCCATCAGCCTCCAGCTGTCAGCATCGCGCTGACGCCGGGCGCCTGATGTGTAATGGTCCACTGCCTGGCCTCCCGCGGCTGACGGCTGATTGCTGATAGCTGACTGCTACTTCTTGAGATAGAACTGCGCCGGATTGATCAGTCCATAGTCGCGCAGCGTGTCGTCGTTGATGTAACCGGGCTTCACATTGCGCATGTTGTTCTTGACGATCCACACCGACGCGGACTCGCCAACGACACCCACTGCGACCGGCGCCTCCCGATGCAGCTTGATGATGTCCATGAACAGCGCGTTACCCTTGGCCTCATCCGGCTCCCGTTGTACCTGCTCCCACAGCGACCACATCTTGCGAATGGGGTGCTCCGCCGGCGGCTCCTCCTTCTTATACGGCTGCTGATTGTAGAAGTGGCCGAACGACGGCGCCCAAGGACCGTCGTCGACGTAGGCCAGCCAGCGCCCGGGATCGGCCTTGTTGACCGACGCGCGATCCCAACCCCAATGGCCGATCTCGAGCTCGCCGTTCCGATAGTGCTCCGTGTACAGCGACCGGTCGATACCTTTCATCGACGTCTTGACGCCGATCGCGGTCCACGCCCGGCGCACCAGCTCGTGCATATCGTTGACAGCCGAGCCCGGCGCGGTGATGTGCTCGACCGTCACCTCCAGTGGTTGGCCGTCCGGCCGCAAACGCACCCCATCAGGGCCCTTCTTCAAGCCGAGCCCATCCAGCAACGTGTTGGCGCGCGCCGGGTCGTACTGTGTCCAGCGCTGCTCCATCTCGGCGTCGAACTCGGGCGAGCCGTTGACCGGCGAGTACTGGCGTGGCTTGGTCAGGCCGTTGAAGACAACTTCGGCGATCTCCTTGCGGTTGATCGCGACGTTGAGCGCCTCACGAAACTCCGACTTGGCGAACAGGTCGGCCAGCACGGGGTCGGGCGTGTTCTGGTTCGGGAAATACGTCAGGGTCTCTGCCGAGCGCCACTGCAGCACGCGATAGTCGCCCTTGCTCTCGTTCTCCTTGAAGAACGTGTACGCACCGATATCGACGTTGCGCTGTTGGAGATCGATCTTGCCCTGCGCCAGCCACAGCTTGAAGACCTCGGCGTTCTCGTACAGCGAGTGCTCGACCGAGTCGATGTAGGGCAGCTGATTGCCCTGGTCGTCGACTTGCCAGAAGTACGGATTGCGCGCCATGCGGATCGGGTCGTCCGGCAGCACGCGCTCCGGCTTCCACGCGGTCATCACCGGCAGGTCCGGATTGAGCATGAAGCTGCCAATCGGCCCGTCCGTCTGACCACCCTTGCCCCACAGGTCGACCCAGCTCTGGAGCTTCTTGTCCTGGGCCAGCTTGTCCAGGTCCGCCTTGTTGCCGTACTTGGGTAGAAACTTCTGCAAGTAGCCGCGCGGCGCCATGAACGTCGGGTAGATGACATTCATGTGGCCGTTGGCGTTGCCGCCGCTCTTGGCGATGTAAATCGGCAGCAGCGGATACGACGCCACGTATTTGACTTTCCACGTGAAGTTGTCGACCACGGTCAAGGTCGCCATCTTGAATTCGCTACCGATGCGCTGGCGAATCGAGTCCTGCGGCTGCGGCGTGAGATCGGCGTTGAGCTGAATGTCCTCCCACCAGAACTTGACGTCCTCCGTCGAGGCGTCCGTGCCGTCCGACCATTTGATGCCTTTGCGCAGGTAGAACGTGAACTCAGTGGCGTCCTTGTTTTGCTCCCACTTTTCGATCACGTTCGGAATGACCCGCAACGTGTTGGTGTCGGGCGCGTCCCACGAGATCAGACGCGCTTCCATGAGCTTGCCCTGCGCGAGGTAGTCGGTCAGCCCGCGAAACGCGCGGCGCCACGTTCCGCCGTACTGGCCAGTCTCTTCGAGCGGCTTGAGCACGCGCGGGTTCTCCGGCAGGCGCTTTTCGACCGGCGGCAATTTGCCGTCTTTGACCAGCTGGGCGAGCGCCGGTGCTTCCTTATAGGTGCGGCCAGCGGCGGCCGCGGCCGCGATCTGGGTGGGCTGGGCGACCGCGAGCGCTGGCGTGGTCGGCGCAGGCTTGGCCGCTGCCGCGGCGGGCGCAGAGGTTGGAGCCGCAGCCGCGGCGGCCGCGGGCGCATCGGTGGGCTTGGTAGCAACGCGCGGCGCCTGTGGCGCGCACGCCACCACGCTGCCAGCCGCTGCCATCGCCGACAGCATGAGAAAGCGACGGCGGTTGAAACGCGCGGACACTGGTCTCCCCCTCCTCGCGTACTCTAGGGTGCTCTGGTTCAATGGCGACCGTACAACGCCCGTGAACCAGTCGCAAGCATCTTTGCCAAGTTTTACCGGCCTGCAAGTCCACCACGACGAGCGGCTAGGTTTTTCAGTGCTCATCCCCGACGCCTGGGTGCGCCTGGACGTCGAAGACAGTCCTGGGGCGTTCTTTGCGCCCGACGCTGGTGATCTGGCGACCGGTATTGCTGTGGAAGGCCGCGACCTGGGCACTGAGGTTGGGGCGGCAGACCTGGCGTCGCTGCGACGGGGCTTTCTGCGCGGCCTACGCGAGCTAGCCGAGTGTCACATCGAGTCGCGCTCGGCGGAGTCGGTCGGTGCGTTGATCACCATGGAGGCGCGCCATACCTATAAGGATGGCGATGCCATACGCAAGCGCTGGGTCCGTCTGCTGTACCAGGGCCACATCCAGGTGCGCCTGATCGCCCAAGCAGCCAGCCCAGAGCAGTTCGACTACTGGGAGCCGATGTTCTACACCACCATCCGCACGATGCGCTTCGGCACCTTCGCCTAGCCGAAGTTACTCGCCGCGCGCGTCTTCCGCCCGCAGCCGCCGAAGGCGGAACCGCCTGGGGTCCGGAACACCCACGTTGCGCGTGACCCGACCTCATCGCAACCGCGAGGCGGAAACTCCTGGGGTCTGGACCGCAAAGCGCAGACTCGCAAAGCGGAATGATTCCATGCCAGAATTGTTTCAATGGCAATGCCTGAGTACGGCGCGGGCTTCCTGCTGTCGACGCTCGGCTTCCACTCGCACGCGGTCTGGGCCAAGCGCCTGGAGCCGCTCGGTCTCGACAGCCGTCAAGCGGCGATGCTGCTGCAGATCGCGGCCCAGCACGGCAAGCCACAACAGGCGCTGTCCAGAGCGCTGGGCATCCCGCCGAGCCGAGTCGTCGCACTGGTCGACGACCTGGAACAGCGCAAGCTCTTGCGCCGCCGCGCCGACCCCGCCGATCGCCGCGTGCGCACCTTGCACCTGACCGTGGCAGGCCGCCGCGCAGTGCGCGACCTGGCAGCGATCGCGGCCGCCCACGAAGACGCCCTGTGTATCGGCCTCGCCGACAACGAGCGAGCGCAGCTCGTGGAGCTGCTCAGGAAGGCCGCGCGCGGTCTGGACCTGTCCGAAACAGTGCACTCCGGTCTGGGCGGCGGCGACTGGCGCCAGCCGTAATCCGGCTAGCCAGCCCGAAAATGTGCCTGAGCGCGGCCGTGGATGTCGTAGGATCTGCCAAGCAACCTCAGTTCAGGAGTGAACGATGACCTGGCAACTCGACCCGATGCACACCCAGGTGGAGTTTGCGGCCAAGCACTTCGGCATGATGACCGTGCGCGGTCGCTTCAACGAGGTGACCACCTCCGGCACTGTCGATCCGGCCCGTCCCGAGGATTCGTCCTTTGACGTCGTGATCGACGTGGCCAGTCTCAACACCCACAACGCGCAGCGCGACAACGATTTGCGCTCGTCGTACTTTCTGGAGTTGGACAAGTACCCGACGATTACGTTCCACACCACCAACATCGAGCCCGCCGGTCCGGACCAGTACCGCATGTCCGGCGATCTGACCATCAAGGGCATCACTAAACCGGTCACGCTGCGCGCCCTGCGTTATGGCGAGATCAACGATCCGATGATGGGCCACCGCGTCGCATACAGCGCCGAGGGCGAGATCAACCGCAAGGACTTCGGCATGAGCTTCGATATGCTGGCCGATGGCAAGATCATCGTCAGCCACGAGATCAAGATCATGATCGAAACCGAGGTGGTCGAGCAGCAGCCGGCCGAGCAAACACAGCCAGCGGCAACAGCTAACGCATAGCCATACGCAGCGACGGTCGCCACCGGGTTACCCCGATCCGCTTGTAGTAAATGATCGTCCCGCACAAGCCGCCGTGTGGCTTGAGTGCGTAGTCCGGAATGACGCCCACTTTCACAAAGCCAAGCTTCTCGTAGAACGGTCCGGCGCCGTCGTCAGTGGCGGTATCGAGCGTGAGCAGCGTCCGGCCGCGCTCCACCGCGATCCGCTCGGCCTCGATCATCAGCGCGCGGGCGACGCCGCGGCCACGGCGGTTCACGCGCGTCATCATCTTGGCGATCTCGCCGCGGTGCGGCTGGTTTGGCGGGCAGTCGAGCAGCAGCGTAACGGTGCTCACCAGCTCGCCGTCCTCCAGCGCGCCGAGGATGACGCGCCCACCCGCGTCCGCGGCGTCCAGTGACCGTGTCCAGAACGTCTCGGCATCAGCCCTGGACAGCGGATGCATGAAGCTGACCGAGCCGCCGGCAGCGACCGTCTCGATCAGCAGGTCAGCCAGCGCGGTGATCGCCTTCGGCTCCGACCGCAGCGCAACGATCTCACGCGTGATGTTCATGGCTCAGCTCCTGGTCACAACAACGACATAGACACACACGCGGTCGGATTCGTTGATGAATGTGGTGTCGCACGGCGGGCCAAATCCAAGGCAGTCGCCTGCCCCGAGCTCATGGCGGACGCCGCCCTCGTCGATGACCAGCGCGCCGTCGAGGACCCACACCACCTGACGGATGCGCGCGTACGAGCTCGCCGGCAGACCGACCCGCGCGCCGACCGGCAGCTCGACGCGCACTAGCTCGATCGGGTGATCGATGCGCTCGAAGATCTGGCGACGCAGATAACCGCTCGCCGGATCACGCCACAGCGGCTGATCGGCGGCACGCACCAGGCGTTGCGTATCGCCCTCGGCGCGCGCGATCAGTCGGCCCAGGGTCAGGTCGAACGCGCTGGCCAGGCGCACGAGCACGGTGGCCGTTGGACTGGCCTCGCAGCGTTCGATCTTGCTGATCATGGCTTTCGAGACCGTCGAGCGGGCAGCCAGATCGGCCAGCGTCCAGCCGCGGGTCTCGCGTTCGAGGCGCAGCCGGTCGGCTATGCGCGCCGCCGATGCGTCCACTTTTATCGACACTCCGTCCACTATGATGGACCCAGCGTCGCGCTTGCAAGTGGCCCGCGGCGCGGCGGGTTCGTTCCGCCCTGGAACGGTTCTTGCCGAGCATCGTTTATGGTCGCAACAACATTGCTTCCTCAGCGCGACCGACAAGCCCGACCGGCCGCGCGCTTCTTCAACTTGCTGCTGGCCTCGCTGCTCACGGGCAATGGTGTCGGTAGTGAACGCTTTGTCCACCCGGCGCTGCGCGAGCTGCCCGCGCGCGAGTACCTCGGCGCCGAACAGGCCATTACCCGCCGCTACCCGGCGACGATGCTCGCCGTGATGCCGGCCACGATCGCCTCCGGTCTGGCCGTGCTCGGGCTGATGCCGCGGCGCCGCGGTCCGTCCTTCTGGCTCACACTCGGCGGCACGCTGTGCCTTGTCGGGGTCCTGGGCACGACGCTGATCGAGCTGCCGCTGAATCGACAGACCCTGCAGACCCCGCCCGACGCACCCAAGCCGTGGCTGGAGCGGCGCCCCCGTTGGGACACGTTCAACCACCTGCGCACGGCGTTTGAGACCGTTGGCTGGAGCCTCCTGTGCCTGGGCGCGCTCACGGATCGCGAGCGGAAGTAGCCAGCCATGACCCTGTATCAAGTAAGCGTGTTCGTGCACGCGCTCGGCGCCGTCGGCTTGTTCGGCGCGATGGTCCTCGAATGGGTCATTCTGGCCCGCGTGTCAAACCCGACATGACCACGTCGGTCGCCGCGATCGGAGTGGCCATCGTGCTCGGCATCGCGCTGTCGATCCCAGCGCTCAACCGGGCGCGCATGAACACGCAACCAGCCTGAGACGGCTGAAACCCGGCCCCTGATAGGGTAGCGCCGCATTGTCGGGTGCGGCGCGCACACAAAATGTTGTGGTGGTAGCCGACGAGCTACCCCACAACATGCCTGCGCCGCTGAGCAGGTTCGTTGGCCGCGCGCCCAGGTCGCCGCGTGGATGGCTCACGGGTGAGCAGCGGTCACCTCGTCTACCCAGAGCAACGCATCGGCCACAACTTCGATCCAGGCCACGTTGCTGAGTGTGATCACCACCGCCTGGCGTACTTCCTCTGGCGTGGCGCCGGCCGCCAACGCGCGCCGACAATGCGACTTGAATCCGCCCTCCTGACGCGCGACGGTAAACGCCCCGAGTAATACCAGCTCGCGCATCCGCTCATCCAGCGGCCCACCTTGTGCGGCCGCCGCCTGAAGCGCGCGGTGCCCCTCGACAACGCCAGGAAAGTATTTCCCGACGGTCTGTGGTGACGGCGGCCTTGCACTCATGTCCACAACTCCCGGGACGCGAGCCGCGCCCCCTCGGCCATTGCCGAGAACTTCGCCCACGCGATCTCGCCATTCCACACCCGCGAGCCGACTCCACAGTCGGTCCCGGCGATGACGTTCTCTCGACCGAGCAATCCGGCGTACTGCACCAGGCGATCGGCGATCAGCCGCGGATGCTCGACGATGTCCGTGGCGTGCCCAATGACGCCCGGCATCAACGATTTACCAGCCGGCAGTTTCACCGACTGCCACACGCGCCACTCGTGCTGATGGCGTGGGTTGGCCGCTTCGATCGAATAGACCTGCGCATTGACCTTCAACACAACATCGATGATGTCGGCGAGGTCGATGTCGTTCTTGTGTGGACCGAGACCGCTGCCCCAGCAGATGTGCAGCCGCACCTGCTCTTCAGGGATGCCGCGTAGCGCGCGGTTGATAGCCTCGACGCGGACTTCGGCGTAGCGCTGGTAGTCGGCCACGCTCATCTCCGGGAACATCTGCCATCCGTCCGGCAAATCCGGATCGTCGATTTGCAGGTTCAGTCCGGCGTCGGTAATCGCCTTGTACTCCTCGTGCATGGCGTCCGCCACCGCGAAGAGCAGGTCCTCGTCACTGGAGTAGTGCTCGTTGTACAGCCAGTGCTCGATCGTGCCCGGTGCAACCGCCGGCAGAGTGCACACCATCGGCGCGGGAAATCCGCCGATCGCCGCCGCTGCGCGACCGCGCCCAAAACCTCCACCGCCAGAGGCGAAGAACTCCGGAAACTCGCGCGTATCACGCGCGTTGATGTTGCGCGCTGGCAGTTGTTTTCTCCGCTCCTCGGAGGCGGACTCGATCCCGCCCAGGCGCTCGCGCACGTAATTGGTGAAGTTGCTCTTGCTCAACTCGCCATCGTTGACGATGTCGATGCCGACCTCGGCCTGGCGCCGCACCACCTCCTGGACGGCACTCGGCAATCGCGCCAGGTAGTCGCGTTCCTTGCTTGGGCCCGCGTTTCGCAGCTCTGCCAGATCCGCTGGGCGGGGCACGGTGCCGGCGTGCGAGACGAGAATACGCTCCGTACTGCGTCGCATATGGCCGTCCCAGGCTATAGGAACGGCGAGTTCGGATCGAGTCCCAGCAGGTAGCGGCCCGCCGTTTCGAAGTGCGCCGCGCGCGCTTGCAATTGCTGCGTAACGGCGTGGATGTCGCGGAAGCGGCGCTCGAATGGGCGGTTGTTGAAGATCGCCGTCGAGCCCGCCGCTTCGTAGGCGGCGTCGACCACGCTTGCAGCTTCATGCGTGGCATTCGTCGATGCCAGGCGGATCGCCACCTGCTGACCGACCTCGAGCCTGTCAGTCTCGTCGATAGCCTGCAGCACCTCGCGCAGTGTGTGATGCAAGAACAGCCGCGCCGACTGTAGCCGCGCGTGCGACCGCGCCACCAGCGCCTGCACCGTCTCACTGTCGCGCACTGTCCGGCCCGCGCCGCGAGGCGTTTTGTCTTGCGCCATATCGATGAAGCTCTGCAACGTCGTATGCGCAATACCCAATGCCACCGAGCCGAAGCTCGGCCCGAAGACACCTGAGCCCGAAGACAGGTACAGCGGGCCCCGTTCGCGCCTGGTTTGTGGCGCGATGAGTGCCGCGCGTTCCTCCGGCACGAACAGGTCGTCGACGGTGAACGAGAAGCTGCCGGTGCCGCGCAGGCCGCTGACGTACCATGTATCCAGCAGCGTCGCGTGCTCTATCGGGAAGAGCATGAGCCGCACGTTCGGCTCGCCTTCGACGGTCATTGTCGGCCGTCCGTCGTCGGTCTGGACCTGGCAAATGGCTTGCAGCCAGCTGGCGTGGCGACTGCCGCTGGCGAAGTTCCACTTGCCGCTGATGCGATAGCCACCCTCGACAGGCAAGGCACAGCCCGGCGAGTTGCCCTCACCAGGGCCGTTGGCGAGTATCGGCCGCCCGTGGCCCTGAAAGATGCTTTTGGCCGTGTCACGGTCCAGATGGGCAGCCACTATCGACAAACCCGACGCCTGCCCCACGCACCACGCCACACTCGCGTCCGCGCGCGCCAACTCCTCCACCACCTTGACGTAGCTCGGCAAGTCGAGCTCCGCCCCACCCAGTGACCGCGGCACAAGCATGGTGAACAACCCCGCCGCGACCATCTCGTCGACCAGCGAATCCGGCAGCCGCCGCTCCTCCTCAATCCGCTCCGCCAGCCCGGAGATCCGGGCCGCCAACCCCCGCGTCGCCAGGAGCAACTGGTCGCCCGTGCGCAAGGCCTCCACCGTCACGCGGTCAGCGTATCAGCCACCCCGGCGTTTGCCTCGGGTGCCACAATGGCATTGAACCCCGCGCATGACGTATCGCCCCGCGCACATGAAGTTCGGCGTCTTCATGGCCCCGCTGCACCACCGCGTGGGCGATAACCCCACGCTGTCCATCCACCAAGACCTGGAGCTCATAGAACAGCTAGACAGGTTGGACTTCGACGAAGCATGGATCGGCGAGCACCACAGCGGCGCGGTCGAGATCTTCGCTGCGCCCGAGGTCATGATCGCCGCGGCCGCCCAGCGCACGCGCAAGATCATGCTCGGCACCGGCGTCGTCGACTTGCCACTGCACCACCCGTTCATGGTCGCTGATCGCGCAGTCATGCTGGATCATCTGACAAAAGGCCGCGCCATGCTCGGGGTGGGCTCGGGCGCCCTGCGCGCCGACTTCACCATGCTCGGCCTCGAGCCCGCCCACAAGGGCCGCATGTCCGAAGAAGCGCTGAGCGCGATCGTCCAACTGCTCAGAGCCGAAGCGCCAGTGACCATGAAGACAGACTGGTTTGAGCTCAACGAGGCGCGCCTGCACATCGCCAGCTACACCAAGCCGCACCTGCCCATCGCCGTAGCCGGCTCATCATCAGAAGACCGCACGTCGGCCGCCGGCCGCTACGGGTTGTGGCAGCTCTCAGCAGCCCGATCCCCACAAGCATTAAAGGAAGCGTGGGACTGGGTCGAAGCGTCAGCCCAGGCGCATGCCCAGACAGTGAGTCGCGCCAACTTCCGCGCCACCAAGTTCCTGCACGTGGCCGAATCGCGCCAACAAGCCCTGGACGAATGTCGCGAGCGCTTCCCCAAGTTCTACGGCCTGCCGCTGCTGGGCGTGTCACTCAATGGAACAAACGAACACCAACTGCCCGAAGAGTCTGTAGCGGTGGGCGGAGCGATCATCGGTACCCCCGACGAAGCCATCGCCGCCATCGAGGAGCTGCAAAGAGGCTCAGGCGGCTTCGGCGGCTTCTTGCACGCGATGTTCGGCCTGACCAGTCGCGACGCAATGCTGCGCAGCTTCGAGCTCATTGCGCGCCATGTGATGCCCCATTTCCAGGGCCAATTCGAGACCATGCACGCCAATCGCGAGTGGGTCGTCGCCACCAACGGCGGACCGATCGCGCCCATCGGCACGCTCCATCGGCCAGGACACTAAAACGATGGGTGACATCGCGTTCGGCATCTTCGACCACATCGACAAGCAGTCGCAGCCGTTGGGCGCGACCTACGCCGATCGCCTGCGCGTGCTGGAACGCGCTGACCAGGCTGGCTTCTACAGCTACCACCTGGCGGAGCACCACGCCACACCGCTGTGCATGGCCCCCTCGCCCAGCGTCTTCCTCGCCGCCGTCGCGCAACGCACTACCAGGCTGCGCTTCGGACCGCTGGTCTATCTGTTGCCGCTCTATCACCCGCTGCGGCTGATCGAACAGGTGTGCATGCTCGACCACTTGAGCGGTGGTCGGCTCGATCTCGGCGTCGGCCGCGGCATCTCGCCGATCGAGCTCGGCTTTCTGAACGTCAACGCCTCCGAAACGCCCGAGCGCTTCAAGGAAGAGCTCGAGATCCTGCTGCTCGGTCTGCGCGGCCACGATCGGCTCACGTTCCACGGACGCTTCCATCACCTCGAAAACGTGCCGATCGAGTTCGTACCGGTCCAGCAGCCGCACCCGCCGATCTGGTATCCGACCAGCACCGTCGACCGTATGCCGTGGGTCGCCGAGCGCGGGTTCAACAGCGTGCTCCAGGGCGGCGCCGCGCGAGTCAAACCGAGACTCGACCGCTACTGGGAGGTCTGGCACGCCCACCACTCGACCGATGGCCCCAAACCGAAGCTCGGCGTCATGCGCACCATCCTGCTGGCCGATACCGAGGACGAGGCGCTGCGGCTCGCCCGACCCGCGTTTCGACAGCACTACAACAGCCTGATCAAGCTGTGGCGTGAACACGGCATGCACACCGCCGCCGAGAGCTTCACCGACGACCTGGACGAGGAGATCCGCGACGACAAGGCGTACGTCGGTACCGCGGCCAACGTGCGCGACCAGATCGCCCAGTTCGTTGCCGCCACCGATTGCGACTACGTCGTCACGCGGCTGATGTTCGGCGACCTCCCCATCGATCGCATCCTGTACTCGCTGGAGCTCTTTATCAACGAAGTCATGCCCGCCTTTGGAGCGCCAGCTCGCGCTCATGCAGCCGCGCCAGCCCGTCCATAACCGGCCCGAGGACCTCCGCCAGGTGCGGCGCGACGAGATAGCGCACCTTTGGATCAGACGCCGTCGCCGCCTCCACAACGGCGTCGGCGACCGGTGACAGGTCACCGCCGCCAGCCGCCATGCGTCCTTGCAGCCCTTCGAAGTACTGCGCCGCCGCCTCCGCATACGGCTCCCGGAACTCCGTACGAAGATTGCCGGCCATCCCCGTATTGAACGCAGCCGGCAGCACCGAGCTGACCCGAATCCCGAACGGCCGCAGCTCGATATCGAGCGTCGCCGCCAGACAATCCAGTGCATGTTTGGATGCGCAATACGCTCCTAGATATGGCGTGTTCAGAAGCGCGCCGATGGCGCTCACGAACACCACCCGCCCCGAGCCCTGCGCCCGCATCCTCGGTAACACCGCTTGCGTCACGGCCAGCGCACCGAACACATTCGTCTCAAAGACCTGTCTCAAGCTGGCGCCGTCGATCGTCTCCAACGCACTGACCACCCCAATGCCGGCGTTGTTGACCAGCACGTCGATCCGCTCCATCTGGCTAACGACCGCCTGAATCGACCCAGCGTCGGTCACGTCCAGCGCGCGCGCCTCGACGGAGAGGTGACCGAGACGTTCACGAAGCGCAGCCGAGCGCGAAACATCGCGCATCGTCGCCACTACGGAGTCGCCGCGGCGCGCGAACGCGGCCGCGAACTCCACCCCAAATCCTGAGCTACAGCCGGTAATCAGCACGACAGCCATACCCCGCCATCTTTATCCTGACAGCGGGAGGTCGCAAGCATGGCCCTCGGCGAACGCGCACTCACCTTCGAGGTGGTGCCCAATTGGGAACAACTGCCCGCCGGCTGGAGCCACGGCGACGTGGCCGGCGTCGCGACCGATGCGCAGGATCGCGTCTATGTCTTCAATCGGTCCGAACATCCGCTCATCGTCTACGACCGTGATGGTCGCTTCCTGACCTCATGGGGCGAAGGCGTCTTCACCCGCCCGCACGGCATCACCATCCGCGATGATGTCGTCTACTGCGCCGACGACACCGATCACACCGTCCGAGCGTTTTCGCTCGACGGCACGTTGCGCTTTACGCTGGGCAACGTGAATCAGCCGAGCCCTAGCGGCTACTCGCCCGACGGGCCAACGAACTTGTTATCCATCCGCCGCGGCGCCGAGCCGTTCAATCGACCGACCCGGCTGTCAGTCGCGCCGAATGGCGAGCTGTACGTCTCCGATGGCTACGGCAACGCGCGCATCCATCGCTTCGCGCCGGACGGGCAGTTGATCCAGTCCTGGGGCGAGCCCGGCACCGAGCCCGGCCAGTTCAACCTGCCGCACAGCGTGTGGGTGCATACGGACGCGCGTGTATTCGTGTGCGACCGCGAAAACGATCGCATCCAGATCTTCTCGCCGGACGGCAAAGTAGAGTCGATCTGGACGAATGTCACCCGACCCGGCGACCTGTTTATCGACGCCGACGACAATGTCTATGTCGGCGAGATGGCCTGGCAGGAGGGCGGCACGACCATGGCCGGCCGACGGCTGCCCGAAACGCGCGCCTGCAAGATGACGGTGCGCGACCTCGAAGGCAATGTCCGCACTCAGTGGGGCGGACCCGATCCGTGCGCCGCCGGCAGCTTTGCCTCACCGCACGGCCTGTGGGTCGACGCGCGAGGCGATCTGTATGTTGCCGAAGTAACCCACACCGCACTGTCGCGTGACGGCAAGTGGCACTCTGGCTGCCACTCACTCCAGAAATTCATCCGCTCATCCTGAGCTTGTCGAAGAATCATCCTGAGCTCGTCGAAGGAGCTACTTAGTCCCCAGCACCACGTACAGCACAAACGCGATCGACAATGCCCACAGCACCACACCGGCGCGCCGCCAGTTGAGGAGCGTGTACAGGACGACGCCGCCGGCAATGCCGTTGGTAATGCTCCAGGTCAGCGGCATGAGCATCAGCGTGAACAGCGCCGGCAGCGCCAGGGAGAAATCGCGCCACGGAATCTCACTGCCGACCGCGGCCAGCATGAGCACGCCCACGACCATGAGTGCGCCGGCCGTCGCCTCCTGCGGCACGATCGCGAACACGTTGGCAAAGACCATCGCGATCACGAACGGGATCGCCGTCACCACAGCCGTCAGTCCGGTCCGGCCACCTTCGGCAATGCCGGCCGCGCTCTCGATGTAGGTCGTCGCGCTGGACGAGCCGACCACACCTCCCATCAACGCGCCGAGCGAATCGACCACGTAGGCACGGTCCTCGTTGTCGCGCAGGTTGCCTTCGTCGTCGACCAGGCCGGCTTCGCTGCCGAGGGCGGTGAACGTGCCGGCCGTGTCGAAGAAGTCGCTCAACATGATCGACAGCACCGCGAGGATGCCGGCCAGGATCAGGCCCGTGCCGCCCTTGGTCAGGAAGGTGAGTCCGAGCACGCCAATGCCGACATAACGGAAGTCCGGCGCGCTCAGCAGCGAACCCGCGAGCTCCAGCTTGTTCGGCACGACCGATAGCGGCACGCGCAGCGCGAGGTGCACGATCACGCCGACCAGCGTCATTGCAAGAATGCCGATCAGGATGGCGCCCTTCACGCGCTGGTGCATCAAGTACGCGGTCAGCAATAACCCGAAGACGGCGAAGATCACCGGCGGCGCGGTGAAGTTGCCCAGCGCGCCGGCCGTGGGCGGCGCCACGGTGCCACCCTGCGTAGCTCCGAGCGGGACCGCGTAAAAGCCGGCTTCGTAGGCGCCAATGGCAAAGATGAACAGGCCAATGCCCGCGCCAATCGCCAGTTTGAGCGCGACCGGCAGGGAGTGCAGCACCCGCTGGCGCAGGCCGGTCAGGACCAGGATGGTGATGATCAGCCCTTCGAGCAGGATGACTCCCATCGCCTCGGCAAACGTGTATTTGAGGCCGACCATCAACTGGAACGCGACTACGGCATTGATGCCCAGGCCGGGCGCCATCGCGAACGGCACGTTCGCCCACCAACCCATCGCCAGCGTCGTCAGCGCCGCCACCAGACAGGTGCTGGTGACCACGGCCGGGAACGACACGTCCACGCCAGCGATGGTCGCGCCGGTGGTCAGGATGACCGGGTTCACGATGATGATGTAGCTCATGACCATGAACGTGGTCAGTCCCGCGCGCACCTCGGTGCCGACGTCAGTCCCGCGAGCAGTCAGGTGAAACCAGCGCTCCAGCGCCGAGCCGCGCTCCCGTTCCAGCGCCACCTCAGCCATACCCGCCGCCCCCTCGTACCTCGGAGTTGGCGGCCATTCTAGCCGGCCCCGTGCGCCTGCCAGGCGGCCGAATAATTGCTTGACAATTAGAACGTGCGTTCTATACTGTCCATGTGACCGCCCCCGCCGAGACCACGATCAGCGTCCGTCATGTCGCCTCGCCACGGCCGTGGCGCTCGCATGCACCAGCGCCGCCAGTACGGCTCGAGGAAGACTGGGCCGAGCCACCCCTCCATTTCCGCCTGGTGCTGCCGCGCGCCAAGCGCAACCGTCTCGATCGCCGCGCGCAGGCGCTACTGCCGCGGCGCACGTGCTGTGTCGGCGGCTGTGGTGCCGAAAGCCTGACTGTGCTGCTGATCGAGTCGGAAACCGAAGCGCTGCTGTGTCCGTTCCACGAGCTGGTGCAACTGGACGGCGCACCGGTGCCCGGTGAGCCGCTGCTCGCAGTGCCCAGCTGGAATTAGCAACAACCCGCCGCGCAGCGGCGTCCTACTAGTGAAGGCGTAGAGGACCCCGCACCATGACCCTCGTCGACAACCCCTCGAGTAGCACCTTTACAAGCAGCGAGCTCGCGCGTTTACAGGCCTATCGGGCCGCCGTCGCGGCGGGCTTCTATACCGACTGGGACGGCTCGTCCACCAGCACCGATACGGAGGCACTAGCCTGGCTGCGGCACGCCGCTACCGCCGCCACGGAGTACCCGTTTACGCCTGACGAGCGAGCCCGCCTGGAAACCTGCCGCGCGGCCATAGCAGCCGGCTACTACAGCGAGGGAATGCCGGGTCCACACGACTCCGACTGACTTCGTGGCCGCTGCCACCCATGGGCTCCCGCTCCCCTGTCCTTCGTCCCTCATTGCGCCGGTCGGCGCGCGCAGCGCGAGGCAACCTGCAACGATTACACGCAAGTGCGCCGATGCGGTGCCACGAAAACCGCAGACAAGAAGGAGCGCGACACGGCTGCCGGTTGGAGGCGGCCAGCAGTCGTGTACCTCGCGCTCCGGCGATTAGTATCAACACCTTCCTGGCAAAAAGCAATAGGCGGTGCCGTTCAACATGCGCTTTCTCGTGCACGTCAACCGCACCGCCGAAGGTGCCGCGGGAGGCGCTCAGGCGGCGCGGCGGCGCGGCTTTTTGGCGCTCTCGGCGCGCGGTGCGAGCGTCGTACTCGGGTGCGCATCGACCCGATCGGCCGGGTCGGGCTGATCGGCGAGGCGACCGCGCAGCATCAGCAGGTGAGCGAACTGGCGCTCGGTGAACGGCCAGGGCGCAATCGCGCGTGGGCGGCGACCGAACTGATAGGGCTGATCGTTGTCGGCCGCGCCGCTGCCATCCTTGGAGCCGCTGCCGGAGTCGGATGCCTGAGACCGTTCCATCGGAATCCCCCGAGATAAGTGGGTTACCTCAAGGGTCGACGCGACCTGGTACCGGTTTTCCCCCCAGGTGGGGGATTGCGGTAGGCCAATTTGGTCAAACCCGCGGGCGTGGCGCTTTGCTACGCGCTTCGACTCGCAACATCCGACGTAGCTGGTCCAGCGGTCACCAGCACGGCCATCAGGTAGCCGGCCACGCCGGCCAGGAAGACCGTGCCTGCCCAGAGGTGGACCGTCCACCACAGGCCACTGGTCAGCAGCAGCGCCGCGAAGTAGGCACCGTAAACCAGCACCGGCAGCAGCGCGCCAAACAACCGCACCGAGTTCGGGCGTCCGAACGCAGGCCATAGCCACCGCAGCAAGACGTCGGCGGCAAAGCCCGAGGCGAGGCTGGCCACGAGCAGCGGCAGGCGCACGTCGCCGACCCAGCGCTCGCGCATGAACACCATCATCACCGACACCAGGCCAACCAGCAGCGTCATCGAGCCGAACGGCAGGCGCGCGTGGCGCAGGCCGACCAGGACCACGCCCAACAGCAGCGCGGTCTGGAGTAGCGTGCCCGCGAGCAGGGGTGCCTGGAACAGGAACGGAATCTCCATGTCATAACCGCCAGTGGTCGGCACGAGCGCGCCGATCGGCTGCCATCCGGCGCTCGCCCAGCCACTGCTCAACGGGTGGACGTACTGGGTGAAGAACGCGAACAGCGCCAGCACGTACGTGAGCGACAGGACCATTGGCAACTGCGCGCGCCAGCCATCGTCGACGGCGGCGTCGCTGCCCGCGCGGCGCCACGCCGCGCGCGCCGGACCGGTCAGCATGAGCGCCAGACCGGTCGCCAGCACCAGGTGGGTCGGACTGAGCAGCGCCTCGACGTCGACCTCGATGCCGAAGACGATGTGCCAAATCATGTCGGCCACGCCGCCGAATAGGAAAATCGCGGCGCCCACGGCGGACAGCTCATAGCCCGCCGGCAGAGCACGCAAGCCGCTAAAACCGGCCGCGCGAGCGCGCCCGACGCCAACGCCGAGCAGCGCCAGCACGGCGAAGAAGCCCGAATAGAACAGGCCGTGCCAGAGCGTGAAGAACGTCTCGAGGCCGCGCAAGTTAACGTGCGCCCAGCCGTCGACGAACAGGCCGCCCAGCAGCCAGGCCGACAAGACGACGAACACGCGATCGTAGGTCAGGGAGCTGGTGGCCTGGCGGGTGCTGGCCAGGCGCGGCGTCGCACGCGTGGCGGACGCAGCGGGCAGAACGAGCGCAGAAGTTTCCGTAGCCATGATTCTTACATCGTAAAGTACGTTTTACGGCGTAAGATGTCAAGCATGAATGTGCGGGCCGAGCCGCAACTCCGCCCGGGCCTTGATCGGAAACGGATCCTCGAAGCCGCGCTGACGCTGGTCGACGAGCATGGCCTTGAGGCGCTCAGCATGCGCAGGCTCGGCGCGGCCCTGGGCGTAGAGGCAATGGCGCTCTACTACCACGTGCCGAGCAAGGCTGCCCTGCTCGATGGTCTGACCGAGTTAGTGCTCGATCAGCTCGAAATGCCGCCGCCCGCGCGGCTTGGAGATGGTGACTGGGCGGACTTCATTCGCGTCGCCGCGCGCTCGTTCCGTGATCTGGGCCGGGCGCACCCGAACCTGTTCGCGCTCCTGTTAACGGTGGGCTTCACCAACGCCGCCACGATCCGACCCGCCGAGGCTGTGCTGGCCATGCTGTGCGATGCCGGGCTCGATCTCTCCACGGCCTTCGTCGCATTCGTCACGCTCAAAAGCTACGTGGCGGGCCACACCGCCTGGGTCATCGGCGACGCCAACATCGGCCATCGCGAAGGTCAGATCAGCGACGCGCTGCCCGAGTTCGATGCACACCAGTACCCGCGTCTGGCCAGGTTCGCCCAGGAGCTGAGCCAGGAGCACCTCGACACCGAGTTCGAGCGCGGCCTGGACCTGATCATCGACGGCATCCGCCTTCGCTTTACCAAGCACTGACCACTAACCACTAACCACTAGTAGGACCGCGGCATCCCCAAGACATGCTGGCCAACATAGGCCAGCACCAGGTTGTTGTTGATCGGCGCCACTGAGTACAGCCGCGTCTCACGGAACTTGCGCTCCACGTCGAACTCGGCCGCGAAGCCGTAGCCGCCGTGCGTATCCAGGCACGCGTTTGCCGCGTCCCAGGCCGCCTGGCTGGCCAGCAGCTTGGCCATATTGGCTTCTGCACCGCACTTCTGGCCCGAATCAAACAGCCACGCCGCCTTGTGCCGCACCAGATCGGCCGCCTCGAGCCGCGCGTGCGCCTGGGCGATTGGAAACTGCACCCCCTGATTGGTACCGATCGGACGACCGAACACCACGCGCTCCGATGCATACTTCGTGGCGCGCTCCACGAACCAGCGCCCGTCCCCGAGTGACTCGGACGCGATGAGGATTCGCTCGGCGTTCCAGCCATCAATGATGTAGCGGAACCCTGCCCCCTCTGTACCGATCAAGTTCTCGGTCGGTACTTCGAGGTCGGTGATGAACAGCTCCGTGGTGTGGTGGTTGAGCATCGTCTCGATGGGCCGAATCTCGATCTGTCCAGTCGCGACCGCTGCCTGCAGGTCGACCAGGAACACGCTCAGGCCACGTGTCTTGTCAGTAAGCTCGTCGTAGGGTGTGGTCCGCGCCAGGAGCAGCAGCAGGTCGGAATGTTGTGCGCGTGACGTCCACACCTTCTGGCCATTGACGATGTAGCGATCGGCGCGACGAAGGGCAGTGGTCTTGAGCCGTGTTGTCTCCGAGCCCGCGTCAGGCTCGGTCACCCCGAACGCCTGCAGGCGCAGCTCGCCGCGTGCGATCTGGGGCAGGTAGCGCTGCTTTTGCTCGGCCGAGCCGTGTCGCAGCAGGGTGCCCATGATGTACATCTGGGCGTGCGCCGCCGCCGCGTTGCCGCCAGTGTGATTGATCTCCTCGAGGATGACCGACGCCTCGGCGATGCCCAGGCCAGCCCCGCCATACTCGGACGGGATGAGCACCGCGAGCCAGCCCGCGTCCGTGAGCGCGCGCACGAATTCGGTCGGGTAGCCGGCGCGGCGATCGAGCTCACGCCAGTAGGCATCGGGATAGGCGGCGCACAGCTCGCGCACGGCTGACCGAATCGCCTCGTGTTCCTCAGGTACGTGGAAGTCCATCGCCATTCGGGTCGCTGTAGCGCGCCAGAGCCGCGCGCATCGGATCGGTGAGCTCGCGGGCTTTGAGCCCTCCGCGCTCATCTCGGCCGATGAAGACGCGGTCCTCTCGACCGCGCACCAGCAACTCTTCGCCGGCTTCGTCGAGGCGGACGATCTCATGGCGCAGGCTGAGGCTGGAGCGTCCCACCCGACTCACCCACGTGCGCACTTCGAGTAGGTCGTCCATGCGCGCGGGACTCAGGTACTGCGCTTGCGTGCCGACCACCGGAAAGCCGAGCATCTCGGTGCTGGGCGCAACCATCGACTCACGCGCAATGCCCATCTCGCGCGCGAGCACATGCGACACTGTATCCATCCAGGCATAAAAGCGCGGGTAGAAGACGATCCCCGCGGGATCGCAGTCGCCCCAACCAACCTGCACACGAACGGCCAGATAGCGCCGTTCGTCGGCCTGCATAGACCTTACATTAGCGTGTCAGCCGACCAGGTTGGAGGCGGCGCCCAGTAGGCCCACGCCCGCCGCGAACAGGAGGCAGTTGCGCGCCAGACGCGCCCGACCGATGTAGGCGGTGCGAACGAACAGTGCCACCCCGAGCGTGACCACGCCCAGCTTGAGCGGGACCAGCCCGAGCGGGCCCGCGCTGGCCATGACAAAGCGTGCCAGCGGGTTTTGCTCGAGGTGGATGCCGTACCTGAGCATCATGTTCACGCCCGTCCACAGATCGAGCATGTGTGCGACGAGCACCAGCGCCGCGAGCAGATAGATCGCCACGGGTCCGGTCGCCAGGCGCGCGCCCCAACCGTTTTCAGGACCGAGCAGAATCCATCGACTCCAGCCCGACCAGCCCGTGCGCGGTATCGCCTGCTCCATCATCGCCATCTGGTTCGCTCCATCGCCGAATGGGCCCGAGGTTAGCGGCCCGGGCGAACGCATCCCGTTGACCGCACGTTGAGAAGCGACTGAGCCGGCGACTTGTCATCCTGAGGGGAGCCTGCGACCCGAAGGATCCGCTTGTCGACCGTGGCAGTGTCAGCAAGCGGATCCTTCGCTGCGCTCAGGATGACAATCCAGCGTTCAGGATTTGTTCGGGCCGGCCGATGGTCTCAACAAGAGGCCGTGTTGTTTCCTTCACTTGCCCGTCTGCGCAGCAAGCTCGTCGAGCTGTGGGACGGATCGCCCGACTCGCCACGCCCGCTCAAATTCGAGCGGCGGTTGGTCCTTGGGCGCTGGATGGCGATCGGCTTCTGTGCACCCGCACTGGCCCTGTACGACATGGCGCCGGAACAGCACATAGCGGCGTTCATGCTGCTCGGGGTGGCGCTGCTGTACAACTGTGCGCTTTCCTACATGATCCGCCGCGGGTACCGCGGGGTCATGGACGGCAGCGCGGCGACGTTCGGCGACGGCGTGCTGTGCGCGGCCATGATCGCCATCGTCGGCGGGTTCGATTCACCCTTCTACGTCATTCTGTACGCGGTCGTGATCGCCGCGGGCATGCGCCTCGGCTTCGCACGCGGCATGGTCCTCGCGATGCCAATCGCCATTGTCGACGCGATTGGCAAGCTGTCGAACGATCAGTCGCTTGACGCGGCCTTCACAATCCGCTCGGGCGTGCTCTTCCTGACGGTGCTGCTGACCAGCTTTCTCTATGAAGAGACGCATAAGAACGAGGCCATGCTCGCCGAGCGGCTACACCAATCCGAGGTGCTCAACACCGCCCTCGAACACCAGGCCTCACATGACCTGCTGACCGATCTGCCGAACCGCAGCCTGTTGCACAGCCGCTTGGAGCAGTCCATCCATGCCCGCTCGGGGGCCGGTGAGCACTCGGTCGCGCTGTTGCTGATCGATCTCGACCGCTTCAAAGAAGTCAACGACACGTTCGGACACCAACATGGCGACTTGCTGCTGCAGGAGATCGGGCCCCGCCTGCGCGACGTGCTTGGACCGAACGACACGATCGCCCGCCTCGGCGGCGACGAATTCGCGGTGCTCTTGCCGCGCGCGACCGCGCTGCGCGCCGAGCGTGTTGCCCGCCGACTCCTGTCCGCGTTGGACCAGCCCTTCGAGATCGACAGCTACAGCGTCGATGTGAACGGCAGCATCGGCATCGCGCTCAATCCCGAACACGGCGACACCGCCGACGCGCTCATTCAGCGCGCCGACATCGCCATGTACGTCGCCAAGCGCTCGAATCGCGGATTCGCCTTCTACGCGACCGAGCACGATCAACATAGCCCCGAGCGCCTGGCGCTCGTTGGCGAGTTGCGCCGCGCCATCGACAACGACGAGCTCACGCTGGTCTATCAGCCGAAAGTCAACCTCGAGACTGGGCGCTGGATCGGCGCCGAGGCATTGATCCGTTGGCAGCACCCGCAGCGCGGCATGATCCCGCCCGATCAGTTCATTCCGCTGGCCGAACAGACTGGCCTGATTCGGCTGCTCAGCCGCTGGGTACTCGGGGCGGCGCTACGTCAGGTGCGCGCCTGGCAGGGCGCCGGCATCGACCTGCCGATCGCGGTCAACTTGTCGATGCGCGACCTGCACGACCCGGACCTGCCCGATATGGTCGCCGAGCTCCTGTCGACGTGGCAGGTGTCGCCGTCGCGGCTGATGGTCGAGATCACCGAAAACGGCCTGATGGCCGAGCCCGCGCGGGCGCTGCAGACCGTGACTGGCCTGCGCGCGATGGGTATCCGCATCGCCATCGACGACTTCGGCACCGGCTATTCGTCGCTGGCGTACCTGAAGCGCTTGCCCGTGGACGAACTGAAGATCGACCGCTCTTTTGTGCGTGAGCTCGCCGGCGATCGCGACGATCTGGCGATCGTGCGCTCGACGATCAGCCTTGGCCACGACCTTGGTCTGCGGATCGTCGCCGAAGGCGTCGAGGACGCCGCGACGATGGATCTGCTCCAGGAACTTGGCTGCGATATCGGCCAGGGCTACCACATCAGCAGGCCGGTGCCCCCGCAAGATCTCGTGCGGCACTTCACCAGCCTCGCCGCAGCCGCCGCCTAGCGCGCCTTCTTCGCCGTCTTGGGCTGCTTCGCTGGCATGGCTGCCGCATGCTCCAGTGCGCGGATCAGCCATTCGCGCAGCAGCGCTGCATCGTTGACGATCGGGTCGGGCACGACGACGTAGCCGCTCATCGGGCGGCCCATCGGCGCGAATGGCACCGCGCCATACTGCTCGGCGAGAGCGCGCCGGTCCGCCTCGGCCAGGCGCAGCACGACGTGATCCGCGAAGAGTCCCCCAAAGTGATTGCCATTCACGAAGCCGGCCGGAAAGCCGAACATCTGGCGCCGCTGGGCCCGGGCATCCTCGGGAAAGGCGCGATCGAATGTCTCGACGAGCTCCGGCGGGGACTTCTGCATCTTCATCGGCTACAACCGGTGGGGCCTTGACATCATCAAGGCCCCACATCTTGATGGCACGCCACGTGCACCCGTACACTGCAGACGTCGGGGACGACGGCCTCGAGCGCGGCGCGCAAGCGTTCGGTCGACGGTCCCTGTCCAACACCCTCTGGGGTCCACAACCCAGGGGGTGTTCCTTTTTGTGTGGCGTGCTGTCGCGGGCACAAAAAAATACCTAGTGGTCTAGACCCGCAGCGAAGGAGTGTCACCACCCTTCGCAGCCCCTTCCAGCGTCCACATCACTGGCACTCGGCTTTCACTGAGTCGGGGCGGGGACCGGTCGGCCCTTTCGGGTTGTCGAGACTGTGGCTTCTACCGGCCCCGTCGCGTGGTCTAGCTCACCAGGCACAGACAAGGCTATGGCGGCCCAAGCAGGCTCGGCAAGCCAAACCGGCCGCACACTTTGCCCAGTCTGGGCACACTTTTTCGGTGCCCTATGGCCGGCTGGCGGCGCGCTCTTCGTAGAACTCCTGGATGTCCTGGTACACGTCCTTCGGGAAGCTCAGCTCGGCGTACACGTTGCACGACCGCGGGTCATCGGGTGTTGGACAGATCGGGAACGCCTGCTGCTGCTGCCACTCGAGGATTCGCTCGCGGCGCGGCGGGTTGTAGTCACGCTCGCACACCTGCAGGACCAACGCGCGCGCATCCTCTGCGCTGAAATCGCGGTCCTGAGCCAGCAGGCTGACAAGCTCGTCGCTGTCGAGAAAGTGATGGCCAACCATGGCCACGACCAGCCGGCCGTAGTGGCCGATGTCCTGACCTGCCTCGAGCGCGTCGAGCAGGTGGGCCATCATCGGGCTCTTTCGCAGTTCCTCCATACCTGCTTCGGAACGCATGTTCTATGCCACGCCGCCGCGATACGCTGAGGGCGCACATGCAGCCGCTGAGCGAGGGCATTTCGGGCGACGTGGATCTCCGTGGGCGCGTGGCGCTGGTGACCGGCGCGGCACGTGGCATTGGTCGCGGCATCGCCGAAACCCTCGCGCGCGCCGGCGCCGACATCGCCGTACTCGACCTGGAGGCGCCCGATGACGCGTGCTCCAGCATCCAGGCGCTCGGCCGCCGCGCGCTGGCCCTGGCTGGCAATGTGGCCGAACGGCGCGACGTCGAGCGCGCGGTGACCCAGACTGTCGAAACGTTGGGCCGGCTGGACATCCTGATCAACAACGCGGGCGTTGTCGAACGCACCACGCTGGAAACGCTCGACGATGCCACGCTGCAGCGCGAGTTGGACGTGATCGCGCGCGGCACCGTCCTGTGCACCCAGGCCGCGTACGAGGTCATGAAGCGCCAGGGTGGCGGCAAGATCGTCAACATCAGCTCGATCTCAGGCAAGCTCGGCGGCGCGGTCTCGTCGCCACGCCGTCCGGGCGGCGCCGACGCGCGCAGCGGCCCGGCGTACGCGCTGGCCAAAGGCGGCGTCATCGCCTTTACGAAGTGGGTCGCCAAGGACGCCGGCCAGCACGGTATCCACGTGAACGCAATCTGCCCGGGCCCCATCGCGTCCGACATGACGCGCGGTTTCGAATACAACGTCGCCGCCCAGCCGATCGCGCGTATGGGCACCCCGCAGGACGTCGCGCAGGCCGTGTTGTTCCTCGCCTCGCAGATGTCGAACTACATCACCGGCCAGACCCTGAATGTCGACGGCGGCATTCTGATGGATTGACGCTGCTCGGCGCTGCCGCCTACGCTTCTCTATTGTCGAATACTTGAGTCGGCTACTCGGCTGCGTCGGAGGTTTAATGCTCGTTCGACTCCTCAAGATAGGCTTGACGTTGCTCCTGACGGTCGCGTGTGCCCCTGCGCCCACCACCACCCCAGCCGCCAAGCAGGCCCCTGCGCTCGCCGAACTCAATATCGACTATGCGTACTACTCGCCCACCTCGCTCGTGCTCAAACGCATGGGCTGGCTCGAGGAGGCAGTCAAGCCGCAGAACACGACTGTCAAGTGGGTGCTCTCGGCAGGTTCCAACAAAGCCATCGAATACCTGTCGGGCAATGCCGTCGACTTCGGCTCCACGGCCGGCGCGGCGGCGCTCCTGGCCAAGACCAATGACGTGCCGATCAAAGCGGTCTACATCTACGAGCAGCCCGAGTGGACGGCACTCGTCGTCGGCAAGGAATCGGCCGTCAAAGATCCCAAAGAGTTGAAGGGCAAGAAGATCGCCGCGACCAAAGGCACCGATCCGTACTTTTTCCTGCTGCGCACGCTCAACGCGAACGGTCTCAGCCAGTCCGACGTGGAGGTCGTCAACCTGCAGCACGATCAGGGTCGGCTTGCACTCGAGCGCGGCCAGGTTGATGCGTGGGCGGGCCTCGATCCGCACATGGCCGCGAGCGAGCTCGAAGCAGGCAGCAAGCTGCTCTATCGCAACAAGGACTTCAACACCTACGGCTTCTTGAATGCGCGCGAGGCGTTCCTGAGCGCCAATCCGGACGCCACGAAGAAGGTCATCGAGCAGTACGAGAAAGCGCGCAAGTGGACCATCGAGCACCCCGACGAGGCGGCCAAGATCCTGTCCGAGGAGTCGCAGGTGTCGCTGGACGTCGCGAAGCGCGAGCTGTTCGAGCGCATGAACCTCAAGTCGGCCGCCGTGCCGGGCGACGAGCACATCACCGCGCTCAAAGCGGTCATTCCGATCATGAAGGCCGAAAAGCTGGTCAAGGACGGCTCGGATCCTGACAAGGCGCTGGCGGACCTGATCGAACCTACGTACGCCAAGGCGGTTGTCTCGCCGTGAGCGAACGCCGCCGTCACTGCGCGCGCCCGCGCCGAACGTATTTCTTCTCTGAAGAGAAGCAGACACTCCGGTTGGGTGAGGGCCGCTAGTGGCCGTAGGGAGCGCGCTGCGCACACGCTCGCGGCATGGAGTCCAGCGCCTGCCGAAATTGCCGCGCATCAGCGCCGACGCGGCGACACCATGGCTGCTGCCCCTGGCTATCCTGGTCCTCTGGCAGCTCAGCCTATCGTTGGGCATTTTCAAGGCGTACCAACTGCCGCCGCCGCTCACCGCGCTGACCACCGCCTGGGACCAGCTTGTTCAAGGCCGGCTCCAGCAGCACATCCTGGCCACCCTCGGCCGCGTGTTCGGCGGGTTTCTGCTCGGCTCAACGGCCGCCATCGCACTCGGCCTCGCCGTTGGCCTGCTGACCAGGGTCGACAGAGCAGTCGACCCGACGTTGCAGGCGCTGCGAACCGTGCCAACGCTGGCCTGGGCGCCGCTGCTGCTGCTGTGGATGGGCATCGAGGAAGCGCCCAAACTCACGCTCGTCGCGATCGGCGCGTTCTTCCCGCTGTATGCGAACCTCGTGGCTGGCGTGCGCGACGTCGACCGCAAGCTGGTCGAGGTCGGCCGGGTCTACAACCTGTCGTGGTGGGCCATCGCCCGGCGCATCATCCTGCCGGCTAGCGTGCCGAGCCTCATGACCGGCCTCAGACTGGGCCTTTCACAGGCGTGGCTATTCGTCGTCGTGGCTGAGTTGATCGCGGCGACCCGCGGTCTTGGCTTTCTGCTCACCGACAGCCAGAACCTGTCGCGCGTTGACCTGATGATCGTGGCCATGCTGTGCCTGGCGACGTTCGGCAAGCTCACGGACATGGCGCTTCGCGCACTTGAAGCGCGCCTGCTCGGCTGGCGCGACACATTCACGGGTACGTCGTCGTGAGCCAGTCGCTGGCCATCGCCGGGCTGCGCAAGCGCTATGACGAGGTCTTCGTCCTGGCCGGTCTCGATGTGCACGTGACGGCCGGCGAGATCGTCGCACTGGTCGGTCCGAGTGGCTGCGGCAAGAGCACGCTGCTGCGGCTGATCGCCGGCCTCGACACCGACTTCACTGGCGGCGTGACCGTCGGTGACACCGCGGTCAGTGGCCCGAGCAAAGCCGTCGGCCTGGTGTTCCAGGAGCCACGACTGTTTCCGTGGCTAAGCGTGGCCGAGAACGTGGCCTTCGGATTGAAGGACGGCAAGCCCACCTCATTTGTCAACGAGACCCTGCAGGTCGTGGGTTTGGCCGACTTCGCCCAGGCGCTGCCGAAGCAGCTCTCGGGTGGCATGGCCCAGCGCGTAGCACTGGCGCGAGCGCTGGTCACTGAGCCGCAAGTGCTGCTGCTCGACGAGCCATTCAGCGCGCTCGACGCCTTCACCCGCATGCGCCTGCAGGACCATCTCCTCGCGGCCTGGGAACGCTACCGCCCGACCTTGCTACTGGTGACGCACGATCTGGACGAGGCCGTCTACCTGGCCGACCGCGTGGTCCTGCTCGGCGAACGCCCGTCGACGGTCCAACTCACTCGAGCGGTCAACGTCGCGCGTCCGCGCGCCCGCGGCGACCTGGCCCTCGCTGCGCTACGCGCGGACCTGCTGCAGGCGCTGCACCTCGAACGAACCGCCGCCTGACGGATCGCCTAGCGCCTATGATTGCCGACACATGTCCGTAGGTGAGGTTGTCGTCGGCCAGCCCGGATCCGTCGGCGTCGCGCACACCCAGTTCGTCGACCTGCCCGAACCACTACCCCTCGACAGTGGCACCGAACTCAAGAAGGTGCGCATCGCCTACGAGACCTACGGCACGCTGTCGCCGACCAGAGACAACGTCATTCTGGTGTGTCATGCGCTGAGCGGCGATGCTCACGCCGCGGGCTGGAGCGAAGATCCGGACGCGCCGAGCGCCGTCGACGGCATCGGCGCCGACGAGCGCGGCATCCGCCCGCACGGCGGCCTCGGCTGGTGGGACGGCATGATTGGCCCGGGCAAGGCCTTCGACACCGAGCGCTACTTCGTCATCTGCTCCAACCTGATCGGCTCGTGTCGCGGCTCGACGGGCCCAAGCTCCCTCAACCCGGTGACACATCGACCCTATGGCCTGGATTTCCCGGTCCTGACCGTCAGCGACATGGTCAGGGCGGAGCGGCGCCTGCTCGACCTACTGGGCATCGAGCGGCTGCTCGCGGTGGGCGGCGGCTCGCTGGGCGGGATGCAGGCGCTCGAGTGGACCGTCGCCTACCCGGCTCAGGTCAAGGCGTGTGTCAGCATTGCCAGCACGCCGCACCTTGGCACTCAAGGCGTGGCGTGGAACGCGATCGCGCGCAACGCGATCATGGCCGACCCTGATTGGCAGGGCGGTTTTTACTACGGCACCGGCCGCGAACCCAAGGCGGGCATCGGCGTGGCGCGTATGGTCGGCCACGTCACATATCTCTCGTCGGAGTCGATGGCCGACAAATTCGGCCGCCGGCTCCAGGAGCGCGCCGATGTGTCGTTCACGCTCACCGAGGCCGACTTCGCCGTCGAGAGCTATCTGCGTCACCAGGCACGCACGTTCGCCGCGCGCTTCGACGCCAATAGTTACCTTTATATATCGCGTGCGCTGACCTACTTCGACCTGGCGCGCGATCACGGTGGTGGCTCGCTCGAGCGCGCGCTGGCCGATGTGTCGGCGCGCTACTTGCTGGTGTCGTTTTCGTCGGACTGGCTGTACCCGCCGCACGACTCGCTCGAGCTCGAAGCCGCGTTGAAGGCGAACAAAAAGCAGGTCGAGCACCACCTGATTCAGGCAAGCTATGGCCACGACTCGTTTTTGCTCGAAGAGGCGCGCCAGGCGCCGCTGATCGCTCGCTTTCTGGAGAACGTCTACAGCCATGATTGACCAACAGCCGCGCGCCTTTGGGTTCGATACACGCGCGATCCACGCCGGGCAGCGGCCCGATCCGTACACGGGCGCGCGCGCCGTGCCCATCTTCCAGACCACGAGCTACGTCTTCGAGGACCCCGAGTCAGCGGCGGCGTACTTCAACCTCCAGGAATACGGCAACACCTACTCGCGCATCATGAACCCGACCGTAGCTACGTTCGAGGAGCGCATCGCCAGCCTCGAAGGTGGCGCGGGCGCGGTCGCCTTCGCCAGTGGTCTGGCGGCACAGGCCGCGGCGATCTTCACCATGCTCCAGCCCGGCGACCACATCGTCGCCTCGGGCGCGCTGTACGGCGGCACCGTCACGCAGCTCAAGCACTTCACGCGCAAGCTCGCACTCGAACTCACGTTTGTCGACCCGGATCATCTCGCGCATTGGCAGGCAGCGTTGCGTCCTGAAACGAAGCTGCTGTACGGCGAGACCATCGGCAACCCGGGTGGCAATGTGCTTGACATTCGCGGCGTGGCCGACATTGCCCACGGCCATGGCGTGCCACTGATGATCGACAACACCTTCGCCACGCCGTATCTCTGCCGCCCGATGGAGTTCGGCGCGGACATCGTCGTTCACTCCGCGACCAAGTTCATCGGCGGCCACGGCACTTCGATCGGCGGTGTCGTCTCTGAAGCGGGCACGTTCGATTGGTCGAATGGCAAATTCTCGGTCGTGGCCGATCCATCGCCGGCGTACCACGGCCTGGCGTTCCACGAGACGTTCGGCATGTACGGCTACCTGATGAAGCTGCGCGCCGAATCGCTGCGTGATCTGGGCGCGTGCATGAGCCCGTTCAACGCCTTCCTCTTCTTATTGGGCCTCGAGACGCTGCCGTTGCGCATGGACCGCCACGTCTCGAATGCCCTGGGCATCGCACGATTCCTGCGCGAGCATGCCGCCGTGGAATCAGTCCGCTACGCTGGCCTACCCGACAGCCCCTACGCTCCACTTGTCGAGCGCTACCTGCCGCGTGGCGCCGGCGCCGTGTTCGCGTTCGACTTGCGCGGTGGGCGGGATGCCGGTGCGCGCTTTATCCAGTCCTTGCGACTGTGGAGCCACCTGGCCAACGTGGGCGACGCCAAGTCGCTCGTTATCCATCCCGCCAGCACCACGCACCGCCAGCTAAGTGATGAGGAGCTTGTCGCGGCCGGTATCAGCGCCGGCACGATCCGCCTGTCTGTCGGCCTCGAAGACCTGGACGACCTGGTGTGGGATCTCGATCAGGCACTATCGGCGGCCGTCGGCAGCCACGTGAATGGAGTCGCAGTCGCATGACAACAACGCCAGATGGACTGGTCTGCGCCCTTCCCGACCGCTCCTCACAAGAGGAAATCCGCAAGTTCCAGGACGCCAACGTCATCCGCGAGGTGCTGCACACGGCGCGCACCATTGCCATCGTTGGCCTGTCATCCAATCCACTGCGCCCGAGCAACTACGTTGGCTTCTACCTGCAGCGACACGGCTATCGCGTCATCCCGGTCAATCCGAACGAACGCGCAGCCCTCGGCGAGCAGGCCTATGCCTCGTTAGCCGACGTGCCATATCCCATCGACGTGGTCGACGTCTTCCGCGCCTCCCAGTTCGTGCCCGGTATCGCCGAGGAAGCCGTGCAGGTCGGTGCAAAAGCGCTCTGGCTGCAGTTCGGCGTCATCAGCAGCGCCGGCGCCAGAATTGCCGCCGACGCCGGCCTCAACGTGGTCATGGACCGCTGCATGAAAGTCGAACACGCCCGCCACATGGGCCGCATGCACTGGCTCGGCTTCAACACCGGCGTCGTGATCTCGCAGCGCACACCCGACGCCCGCTAGCGCCATGTGCTACCGTGTAGCACAATGCGCCGCATCGGGGTGCGCGAGCTTCGCCAGAATGCCAGCCGCTATCTGGCCGACGTAGCGCGCGGCGAATCGCTCGAGATCACCCAGCACGGGCGGGCCATTGCGCGTCTGGTGCCGGTTCCCCGCGATAGCTGGGAAGAGATGATCGCCAGTGGCCGCGTCATCCCCGCCCAGGGCGCGGGCCGCCCAGGCGACGAGGACCCGCTGGAACTCGATGTGGATATTTCCGCGGAGTTACGCGCCATGCGCGACCTCGAGCGTCGGTGAGGCTGTACTTCGACTCATCAGCCATCGTGAAGCTTGTGCAGGCTGCAACAGAAACGGAAGCGCTTCGGCGGTTCATCGGGCTCTATCCCGATGACGGACTCGTCACCAGCGCATTGGCCCATGTTGAGGTCCTGCGTGGTGCCGCTCGCGCGGGCCACGTCGCCGTTGAACGAGCGCGCGACGAACTCGTGAAGTTCGATCAGTTGGCGATAGACGTAGCGCTACTGGAGCGTGCTGCCGTCCTGTTGCCAAGCCGGCGGCTGCGCAGCCTGGACGCAATTCACCTCGCCTCGGCGGAGCTGCTCGGCGTTGAGCTGAGAGCCGTGGTGACGTACGACCAGCGCATGGCGGAGGCAGCCGCGGCGCTCGGACTCATCGTCGAGGCCCCGGCGCCGGGTTAGGGAATCAGCAGCAGCTTGCCCGCCGTCCGGCGCGAGGCCAGGTCGATCTGGGCCTGGGCCGCCTCGCTCAGTGGATACGTCCGGTCAATGCGCAGCCGAAGCTTGCCATCGCGCAGCCATTGGAAGAGTTCGCCCGAGCGCCACAGCAGCTCGTTGCGGCTGGCGGTGTAGTGGGCAAGGGTCGGCCTTGTCACGTACAGCGAGCCTTTGTTCTGCAGGACGTTGATGTCGAACGGCGGCACCGCGCCGCTCGAGGCACCGAACAGGACCAGCGTGCCGCGCGGCTTGAGCGCGCTCAGACTCTGGTCAAAGGTGTCCTTGCCGACCGAGTCGTAGACCACGTCCAGGCCTGCGTCGTTGGTAAGCCGTCGCGCCTCGGCGCCGAAGTCCTGCTCGCGGTACAGCACCACCTCGTGCGCACCAGCCTCACGTGCGAGCTGCGCCTTCTCCGCTGAGCCGGCGGTGCCAATGATCAGCGCGGCGCCGCGCATCCGCGCAATCTGACAGAACAACTGGCCCACACCCCCGGCGGCGGCATGAATCAGGCACGTCGACTCTGGCGCAAGCCGGTACGTCGAATGGGTGAGGTAGTGCGCGGTCATGCCTTGCAGCATCACCGCCGCTGCATCCTGCAGCGACACGCCATCCGGCACTGGCACCAGGCGCGCAGCCGGCACCAGCGCGTGCGAGGCGCATGATCCGCCAACGCTCGACCACGCCACATGCTGGCCCGGCGCGAACTCGGTCACGCCGTCGCCAACGGCCTCGACGGTGCCCGCGCCCTCCTGCCCGAGCGCGAATGGCAGCTCGACTTTGTACTGGCCCGAACGATGATAGATGTCGATGAAGTTCACCCCCGCCGCGGCGACGCGCACCAGCACCTGGCCCTGCCCGGGCGTCGGCGTGGGCAGCTCTTCGACGCGCATGACCTCGGGTCCGCCCTGTTCATGGATCCGCACTGCTTGCATAGCGGCTTGATTTCAGCCGCTGCGCTAGGCACGCTGCAATGGCAATGCGCCGGGACATCTCGTTCGCAGCGCGTTACGGGCCGTGGGCGCTGGTTGCCGGCGCTTCTGAGGGCATCGGCGCGGCCTTCGCCGAGGCCATCGCCCAGCGCGGCGTCAACGTGGCCCTCGTCGCTCGGCGCGGGCCACCGCTCGAGGCTTTAGCCGATCGCCTCACTGCGGACCATCACGTCGAGACGCTGCGGATCGCCGCCGATCTGGCCAACGGGATCGATGCCATTCCGGCGGCGCTCGGCGACCGCGAAGTCGGTATCGTCGTGGCCAATGCCGCCCTGTCGCTCCTCGGGCCGTTTCTCAGCGAGCCACTGGCGGCCCACCTCCAGGAGATCGACATCAACTGCCGCGCTCCGTTGGCGCTGGCACATGAGTTCGGGCACCATATGGTGCTCAGACGCAGGGGCGGGATCATCCTCATGTCCTCGCTGGCCGGCTTCCAGGGCGGTCCGAACATCGCCAATTACGCCGCCACGCGCGCCTACACGGCCATTCTGGCCGAAGGCCTGTGGGCCGAGCTACGGCACCACGGTGTCGACGTCCTGGCGTGCTGCGCCGGCGCGACCACCACGCCAGGATTGAGCAGCAGCAACTACTGGTCGTCGAGGCGCTTCGCGCCTCGCGCGCAGCATCCGCGCGAGGTAGCCGAGGAAGCCCTCGTGGCGTTAGGCACCCGGCCGAGCCACGTCACCGGCCGCGGCAACCGCTTGGCAACGCTGGTCATGCGCCGGTTGATACCCCGCCAACTGACCATCCAGCTGATGGAAGCCGCCACGGAGGGGCTCAGTCGCTCGCCGAGATCGTAAACGGGTGCTCCGCGCGCGCCATGCGGGCGATCATCAGCAGTGGCATGACCAGCCAGGCCAGGTTCGCGAGCAGCACCATTGGCAGCTGCGGCGTCGCGTATTGGCCGAATGCCTCCTCGGACAGGATGATCGTCACGTTGGTGAGCATGACCGACGCCCAGATCACACTCGGGATGCGAATCCAGTCCCGGGCTGTCAGGAATGCGAAGATCGCGACGGCGTAAAACGGCCCGAAGAAGAGCGCGTCGATCCAGATCGTTGCCTTCCACCAGGCCGGCCGCGCCAACAAGACCGGATCGAACGCGCGGCCATACCAGTGCACCAGATCTACCAATGGCGCCGGCGGCCACACCGGGTACGTAAAGCTCGATGGATCGGCGATAACCAGTTGCTCGACATCCACGATGTACGTGACGAACCCGAGGTTCACCACAAAGAAGGCCAAGAAGAGCAGGTCGATGGGCCGTCGGCCGAGCGGAATCGCGCGCCGCATCGGCCGCCATTATGTGCCTACTTCAACACGTGGCGTAAAGCATCGGGCAGGACCGCCAGAAAGTCCGGCAGGTAGAACCGGTTCTCCCACACTGCATCGACGGCGTCCGTCAGCCAGTTGCCCGACGACGGTTCCGCCCGCTCCTCGCGAAAGTGTGGATCGTCGGCGTTCGACGGCAGCATCTCGCCCATAGGACGCACACAATAAACGAGCGGTTGCGCGCCGATTCGTGCCTGCCCGAACGGACGATGCCCCGCGCATCAGACCGGGGTTACCCTGCTGGGTCCGGAGGTTGTGTGAAACCACCACCATTCGAGTACCACGCGCCTGAGTCGGTATCCGAGGCGCTGGCGCTCCTGGGCCGCCTCGGGGACGACGCGAAAGTGCTCGCCGGCGGCCAGAGCTTGCTGCCGCTGCTCAACTTGCGCCTGGCCCGACCGGCCCACCTGGTCGACATCAACGGTCTAGCCGAGATCGGCCACATCGACGCTTCCAATGGCGGCCTGAGAATCGGCGCCATGGTCCGCCAGCGGGCTGCGGAGCGGTCGTCGCTCGTGCACGAGCGCAATCCCCTGCTCGCCGAAGCCTTGCCGTTGATCGGCCACCCACAGATTCGCAATCGGGGCACCATTGGCGGCAGTCTGGCCCACGCCGATCCAGCTTCGGAGCTGCCAGCGGTCGCTGTGGTGCTCGAGGCCGACCTGGTGGTGCGCAGCGCGCGTGGCGAGCGTGTGCTCAAGCCCGAGCAGTTCTTTCAGACGTTCCTGACGACGACAATCGAGCCCGACGAGCTGCTGGTCGAAATCCGCTTACCCGCCTGGCCAAGCAACGCCGGCTGGTCCTACCAGGAGATCAGCCGCCGCCACGGCGACTTTGCACTCGTCGGCGTGGCCTGCGTGCTTCGCCTGAATGCCAGCGACGGCATCGCCGAAGCGCGGCTGGCCTACACCGGCGCCGGCGGCGCCCCCATTCGTGCGCGCGATGCCGAACGCGCGCTCGCCGGCCAACCGGCCACACCCGACACCTACACCGCCGCCGCCGAGCAAGCTGCGCAGGCCCTGGACCCACAGTCCGATGTCCACGCGCCAGCGGCGTATCGCACCCATGTGGCCAAGGTGCTCACCCGACGGGCGTTAAGCGAAGCCGCCCAGCGGGCTAAAGGAGGCCACTCATGACCCGCATGCACATCGACCTGACGGTTAATGGCCAAGCGCGCGAGGCGACCGTAGAACCAAGAAAGACGCTGGCCGACACGCTCCGCGAAGACCTCGGGCTGACCGGCACGCATCTTGGGTGTGAGCACGGCGTGTGCGGCGCGTGCACCGTCCTGGTCAATGGCGAGGCGATCCGCTCGTGTCTGATGCTGGCCGTGCAAGCCCGCGGCAGCGAGATCCAAACCGTCGAGGGTTTACAGCAACAGGACGGGCAGCTCCACCCAATCCAGCAAGCGTTTCGCGAGAGCCACTCGTTCCAGTGCGGCTTCTGCACGCCCGGATTCGTGATGACTGCGGTTGCCTTTCTCGCTGAATCGAAGAACCCAACTGAGGTCGAGATTCGCGAGGCGCTATCCGGCAATATCTGCCGCTGTACGGGCTATCAAAGCATCGTCGAGGGCGTGCAGCTAGCCGCCGAACGTCTCGAAGCTGGTGCCGCTGTCCCCGTCGGCGCGGTTGGAGTGTAAACACCATGCGCATCACCGGAACCAGCATTCAGCGCGTCGAGGACGCGCGCGTGCTCACCGGTCGGGGCCGCTACGTCGACGACGTGTCCCTACCGGGTATGCTCCACGCTGCCTTCGTACGCAGCCCACACCCGCACGCGCGCATCACGCGTGTCGACACCAGTGCCGCGCAGGCGATGCCTGGCGTGGTCGCCGTGCTGACCGGCGCCGAGATGCAGCGGCTCAGCAATCCGATGGCTATCCAGATGGTGCCGGGCTATCGCAGCCCGGTCTTTCATCCGCTGGCGACGGACCGCGTGCGGTTTGTCGGCGATCCGGTGGCAGTGGTGATCGCGGAGAGTCGGTATCTCGCCGAAGACGCGCGTGACGAGGTCGAAGTCGACTACGCGCCGCTGCAAGCTGTGGTGTCGATCGAGCAGGCGCTCGATCCCAGCCGCCCGGTGCTGTTCGACAACGTCGGCAGCAACATCGTCATGCAGGACTCGCACACGTACGGCGAGATCGACGCGGCGTTCGCCAAAGCCAACCGCGTGATCAAGGAACGCTTCCGTCAGCACCGCTACGCCAACGTGCCGATGGAAACGCGCGGCTGCGTCGCGCACTACGATCCAGGCACTGAAGAGCTGACCTACTACGTTGCGACGCAATCGCCGCACGGAGTGCGCTTCGCACTCTCCGGTTTGCTCAATCAGCCGGCCCACCGTCTGCGGGTGGTCAGCAACGATGTTGGCGGAGCATTCGGCCTGAAAGGCTTCGTCTATCGCGAAGACGTCGCCATCGCCGCCGCCAGCAAGCACCTCGGTCGGCCGATCAAGTGGATCGAAGATCGCAACGAACACCTGCTGGCCTCAGCCCACGCGCGCGAGGAAGATGTTGCGGTCGAAGCCGCCGTGACCGACGACGGGACGCTGCTCGGACTCAAAGCAAGTCTCGTTATGAACCAGGGCTCGTATCCCCTGCTGCCGTTCCCCTCGGCGCTGTTCACGTCGATCATGCGCGTGATGATGCCCGGGCCGTATCGGCTGCAGGCCTTTCAGTTCGACACCACCGTCGTGGCCAGCAACAAGGCACCGTATGTCGCCTATCGGGGGCCATGGGAAGTCGAGACCTGGGTGCGCGAGCGCCTGCTCGACATGATCGCGCGCGAGCTGAATATCGATCCGGTCGAGATTCGGCGCAAGAACATGGTGACTGCCGCGGAGCAGCCGACGCCGATGATCACCGGCCCGAGTCTGGAGCGCATGAGCGCGCGCCAGACACTCGACCGGGCGTATGAGCTCATGGATTACAGCGCCTTCCGCACCGCCCAGACCGAGGCGCGGGCGCACGGTCATTACAGGGGCCTCGGTATTGCGACGTACATCGAGGCCGCACCCGGCCCGCGCAATATGTCCGAGGCGCTTGGCTTCGGGCTCGGCAAGGAGCGTGCACAGGTGCGCATGGAGCCTGATGGGCACCTGACCGTGATCACGGCGCAGATGCCGCACGGCCAGGGGCACGAGACCACGCTGGCCCAGGTCGCCGCCGATGAGATGGGCGTGCCGTTTGACCACGTCAAAGTCCTGTATGGCGACACGCGCATAACGCCGTTCAGCCTGATCGGCACAGGCGGCAGTCGCTCGGCGACCATGGCATCGGGCGCGGTGCTGTATGGCACGCGGCGCGTCAAAGACAAAGTGCTGAGCATAGCCGCGAGCATGCTCGAGGCCTCGCCGGCCGATCTCGAGATCGATAGTGCCATGATCTCAGTCAAAGGCGCACCGCAACGCGCGATGCCTTTGGGCGAGATCGCGATGATGGCGTACATGGCGCCACAGCACCTGCCGCCTGGCACCGAAGCTGGCCTCGAAGCGACGCACGACTTCGACGGCGACGAAGGCGGTTGGTCGCAGGCAACGCACGCGTGCTGGGTCGACGTCGACGCCGAAACGGGTCGGGTCAAGATCGACCGTTACCTGGTCGTCGAGGACTGCGGCACGCTGATCAACCCGGCCATCGTCGAGGGTCAGGTGCGCGGCGGCGTGGCCCAGGGCATCGGCGGGGTCCTGTATGAGCATGCTGCGTATGATGACGAAGGCCAGTTCCTGGCGGGCACGTTCATGGACTATCTGCTGCCGACCACCACGGAAGTCCCGCGCATCGAGATCGAGCACCTCGAGACACCAGCCATCAGCGATGTCAACTTCCGCGGCGTCGGCGAAGGCGGCGCCCTTGGCGCCCCGGCCGCTTTGACCAATGCCATCGAAGATGCGCTCGCACCATTCGGCGTCAAGATCCGCGAGCAGTACCTACCGCCGTCGCGCATCCTGGAGCTCACGGGGGCCGTGCCCGTCTGACGTTTCCGCCATGCGGCGGGTTTGCCAGCTGAAGGCCCGCCGCCCAGGCGCCAACTGCTGCCGGCCGGTTGTTTACCGATCGGCCGCGCTGCCTGGCGCAACTCGCGGAATAGCTTGACCACCCCGCGGGGGCGGCGGTAGCGTCCGGCACCCCAGGGGAGGTGCCGATGATTCCGGCCTCGTTCAAGTACGCCGCCGTTCAGTCGGTCGACGAAGCGGTCGGCCTGCTCAGCGACCACGCGGACGCCAAAGTGCTCGCCGGCGGCCACAGCCTGTTGCCGCTGATGAAGCTCCGGCTGGCCAACCCGCCCGTTCTGGTCGACATCAACCGAATCCCCGATCTCAACTACATCCGTGAGGATCCGCAGGTCGGCCGGCTCCGCATCGGCGCGCTCGCGCGCCACGTTGACTTCGAAAACTCCCGATTGATCAAAGACCGGTATCCGATGCTGTGGGAGACGGCGCGCGGCATCGGCGACCCATTGGTCCGCAATCGCGGCACACTGGCTGGCTCTGTCGCCCATGCCGACCCGGCCTCGGACTGGCCAGCGGCGCTGTTCGCGGCCAACGCCGAAATCGTCGCCACCGGCCCCAATGGCCAGCGCGTTGTCCCGATCGCGCAGTTGTACGTCGGCATCCTGACCACCAGCCTGACCAACGATGAACTAGTCACAGAGGTCCGCGTACCACTGGCCAGGCCACGCAGTGGCAGCGCCTACGAGAAGCTGGAACGCAAGGTGGGCGACTATGCCGTGATCGGCGTGGGCGTGATGGTCAGCCTGAACGAGGCCGGCAGTATCGTCACAGCCGGCATCGGCCTGTGCAACGCCGGCTCGACGACGATCAAGGCCACTCAGGCCGAAGCCTTCCTGGTCGGCAAGCCGCCCGCACCCGACAACTTCAACGAGGCGGCCCGGCTGGCGATGGAGGATTCGGACCCCGTCGAAGACGACCGCGGTCCCGTCGACTACAAACGGGCCATGGTGCGCGAGCTCACCCGGCGTGCGCTCATGCGCGCCCTTGACCGCGCTCGAGGAGCGAGCTAATGCCCGAGCCAGTACTGCGCACCACGATTACGGTCAACGTCAACGGGCAGCCGCACACCGCCCAAGTCGAAGCCCGTCTGCTGCTGGTCCACTTCCTCAGAGAAACGCTCAATCTGACGGGCACGCATATTGGCTGCGATACGTCCAACTGCGGCGCATGCACCGTCATCGTCGATCGCCAGGCAGTGAAGTCCTGCACCATGCTGGCTGTCCAGGCGGACGGCGCATACATCCAAACTATCGAAGGCGCCGAGCAAAACAATCAGCTCCATCCGCTGCAAGAGGGCTTTCTGATGGAGCACGGCCTGCAGTGCGGATTCTGTACACCGGGCATGATCATGACGGCCACGGCGCTGCTGGCGAACGATCCGAGCCCAACCGAGGCGGAGATAACATTGTCAAAGCCATTCAGTACGGCGCCGCCAAACTGCGCGAAGAAGAAGCCGTCAGCACTCGGGAGGCGACGCATGCCTGACGCATCTGCCACCCTCGGCGGCATCGGCCACTCCGTCAAGCGCAAGGAAGACCCGCGCTTTCTGCGCGGACTGGGCAAGTACATCGACGACATCAAGATGCCCGGCATGCTGTTCATGGACATAGTTCGCAGCCCGTACGCGCACGCGCGCATCTTGAATATCGATGCGTCTGAGGCGCTGAAGGTGCCGGGCGTGGTCGCAGTCGTCACGGGCAAGGACCTCGAAGCGGCCGGCCTGCACTGGATGCCCACGCTCATGAGCGATACCCAGATGGTCCTGCCCACGGACCACGTGGTGTACCAGTCGCAAGAAGTGGCATGCGTCCTGGCCGAAGACCGCTACGCCGCTGCCGACGGCGCTGCCGCGGTCCAAGTTGACTACGAAGCGCTCGAGCCGGTGATCGATCCGTTCAAGGCGCTCGAGGAGGGCTCGCCCCTCGTTCGACCCGACAAGGATAAGAAGTCGAACCACATCTGGCACTGGCAAGTGGGTGACAAGGACGCCACCCAGCGCGCAATCGACTCGGCCGATGTCGTCGTCGCGGAGGACATCTACATCCCGCGCATCCACGTCGCCTCGATCGAGACGTGCGGCTGCATCGCCAGCTTCGACCGCGTCGCGGGCAAGCTCACGGTGTGGATGACGACACAAGCGCCGCACGCGATTCGCACCGTGTTTTCGCTGGTGTCGAAGATTCCAGAACACAAGATCCGCGTGATCTCGCCGGATATCGGCGGCGGCTTCGGCGGCAAGGTGCCGGTCTACCCGGGCTACGTGTGCGCCGTCGTCGCCGCGCTGACCACCGGGCGACCGGTCAAGTGGATCGAGGACCGCTCCGAAAACCTGCAAGCTGACTCGTTCGCGCGCGATTACCACATGCACGCCGAGCTAGCCGCCGACAAGAACGGCAAGATGACCGCGCTGCGCATCAAGACGCTGGCCGATCACGGCTCGGCGGATGCCGCAGCCAATCCGTCCAAGTTTCCGGCCGGCCTCTTTTCGATCTGTACCGGCTCGTACGACATGCCCAACGCGTACGTCGAGGTCGACGGCGTCTACACCAACAAGCCGCCGGGCGGTGTCGCGTATCGCTGCTCGTTCCGCGTGACCGAGGCGGTGCACTGCATCGAGCGCATGGTCGACTCGCTGGCGTTGAAGCTGCATGTGGATCCGGCCGAGCTGCGCCAGAAGAACTTCATTCAGCCCGAGCAATTCCCGTACAAGTCCGTGCTGGGGTGGGAGTACGACTCGGGCAACTACCCGGCCGCTTTGAACAAAGCGCTGGGCATGATCGGCTACGAGGAGCTGCGGCGCGAGCAAGCTGAGAAGCGTGCTCGCGGCGAGCTGATGGGCATCGGCATCTCCACGTTTACCGAAATCGTCGGCGCCGGACCCTCCAATACCTTCGACATCCTCGGCATCAAGATGTTCGACTCGGCCGAGATCCGCGTCCATCCCACCGGCTCGGCGATCGTGCGGATCGGCGTGCAGACGCAGGGCCAGGGGCACGAGACGACCTTCGCCCAGATTGTCGCCGAGGAGCTTGGGCTGCCTGTCGAGAACATCGAGGTCGAGCACGGCGACACTGATACCGCGCCATACGGTCTTGGCACCTACGCCAGCCGGTCAACACCGACCGCTGGCGCAGCCACGGCCATCGCCGCGCGCAAGATCCGCGATAAAGCCGCCCACCTGGCCGCCCACTTATTGGAGGTCTCTGTCGACGACCTGGAATGGCGTGACTACAAGTTCCAGGTCAAAGGCGCGCCCGAACGGTCCAAGACCATGGCCGACCTGGCGTTTGCCGCCTACACCAACCATCCGCAAGGTATGGAGGCTGGCCTGGAGGCGGTCTGTTATTACGATCCACCCAACCTGACCTTTCCGTTCGGCGCCTACATCGCCGTGGTCGATCTCGACCGAGGCACGGGTGAGGTCAAGGTGCGCCGCTTCGTCGCCGTCGACGACTGCGGCACCGTGATCAACCCGATGATCGTCGAAGGCCAGATCCATGGCGGCCTGACCATGGGCCTCGCGCCGGCCCTGTACGAGCAGATCTGGTACGACGAGCAGGGCAACATCCACGGCGGCACGTTGATGGACTATCTGGTGCCCACGGCGATGGAGACGCCGGCATGGGAAACCGACCGCACCGTCACACCCAGTCCGCACCATCCACTGGGCGCCAAAGGTGTGGGCGAATCGGCCACGGTCGGCGCGCCGCCCGCGATCGTCAACGCCGTAGTCGATGCACTGTCGCACCTTGGCGTGACACACATCGAGATCCCCATCACGCCGCCCAGGCTGTGGCGCCTTCTTCGCGACAAGGGCGTGGCCCTCTGACGGTCTCCGCGGGTGACTTGCTCGAACGGGCGGCAGCGCTGCGCAAGCAGGGCGTGCCGTTCGTTCTTGCTACGGTGGTCCATAGCGTCAAGCCGGCGTCCGCCAGGCCAGGCGACCGGGCATTGCTGACCTCTGATGGCGCGTCGCAGGGCTGGGTCGGCGGCGGCTGCGTGCACGCGTCCGTCGAACGCGAGGCACACCTGGCGCTCGCCGACGGCGCCCCGCGCCTGGTGCGACTCTCACCCGAGGCACGGCCCGAGGACGGTATCGTCTCGTATCCGATGATGTGCCACAGCGGTGGCACCCTGGAGATCTACCTGGAACCCGTCCTGCCCGCACCAGCGCTCGTCGCCCTCGGCGAATCGCCCGTCACCGAAGCCCTGTCAGTCATGGCGCCACCCCTCGGATTTCGCTTTTTGCGCTCCCTCGAAGCTGGGCCATCGACCGACACATGGGTGGTCGCCGCGGGCATGAGCAGCGGCGAGGACCACCCACTGGTCCGCGAGGCGCTGGCCAGTGGCGTGCCCTACGTGGCAATGGTCTCGAGCCGCAAGCGTGCCAACGGCCTGCTCGACGAGCTGCGTGCCGAAGGCGTCACCGAAGACACGCTGGCCAGGCTCAAGGCACCGGCCGGCCTGGACATCGGCGCCGCCAACGCCGCGGAGATCGCGCTGAGCATCCTGGCCGAGATCGTCCAACTGCGCCGCGCACGCATTCCCGAACCCGCCGCCGCGCCTGCGCCTCGCGAAACAGCCGTCGATCCGGTGTGCGGCATGGAGGTCGTGGTGGCCACCGCCAGGTGGACGGCCGACCGAGACGGCCAAACGTTCTACTTCTGCGCCCCCGGTTGCCGCAAAGCCTTTCTTGCGGCGTGACTTCTAGGTCAGCGCGACGGCAAGATTGCGAGCAGTCGCCCGTTCGACCTGACCTACCAGGTCGTCATAGTCGAATGGCTTCTGAATTACGCCTTCAGCCTGATGGGCATCGTGCTCGTTCATCAGCGTGCCGTAGGCGCTCACGACGATGACCGGAATGCCTTCGGTCTGATCCGAAGCCTTGAGCTCGCGCAGCACTTCCAGGCCCGACTTGGTTGGCAATGCGAGATCGAGCAACACTGCGTCAGGCGCGTGCTCGCGGGCGAGATTCAGCCCTTCCTCGCCATTTTTGGCCTCGACCACGGCAAATCCCTCGCCCGCCAGCAAGGCCGTGGTGATGGTCCGGGTCCAGGGGTCATCTTCAATTATCAGCACCGTCTTCTGGCCCGAGTTCGCCGCGATCATGCCTGTACCTCCGAGCGCGCGAGACTTTCCCCTCCCGGGCTACTCGCATGTGAAAGGTAACAGACGCGGCACGAACTGCCAAGGGGCCGGAGGCAGCCGGCCTCCGACCCGATGGTAATCCTTACTCGCTGAGCGGTTGAACGTCGTAGCCGGAGTGCGGCGCCGCCACGTACGGGAACGTGGCTTTGAACGGCACGTCATTGGCGTCGACGCCGTCGCCGAGCTGGTTGTTCGGGCTCAGATTGCACAGCCCGAGCGCGCTCGCCAGGATGTCACCGTAGCCACACGCGACAGCGCGCAGCTCGATGTCGACCACGTCGTCGGCCAGCCGGCGCCCGTTCGGGAAGCCGTCGAACTGACCAGCCATCGCGCCCAGTCGATTCACACCGTTCGGATTCGTGGAGCTCGGCGCGATCGCCATGTTGAGCCGCAGGAAGTCCGATTTGACCACGTTGGGCGGGCTGTTCAAGCCAGGCACGCCCGTCAACAGCACGGTGGATAGATCGCGCCGGTCGGTCGTCGGCACATCCGCGGTCGCCGGATACAGGAAGTTGATCAAGCCCGCGAGCTCGGGGCTCTTGTAGCGATTGAGAAACCGAGCGCCGTCGTCGCCTGGTTCCGAGCGATTCCAGAGGTCCTTGTCGCCGAGCGGGATGATGACCTCGTTGATCAGCGGCTCGCCGAGTCGCGAAACCTGCACCCACGGGCCCGACTCGCGGTCGTTGCCGTCTTCGCGCAGGACGGTCGTCTGCTGCCGGCTCGCGCTGGCATAGACGCCGATGATGGCGCGCGGATCGCCGGCGCTCATTGGCGCCTTGTGATCGGCGGTGAGATCGGTGATCGGCAGCTGCAGCGCGATGCTGTGCACGTTCATGGCACGCAGCGCGTCACGCCCAGGGGCCGTCGGCAGCGGGATGATATGCAGCGAGTTGAACGGTCGCAGTCCACCCAGGTCGAAGATCGAGCCGAGGTCGACGAAGAACGGATCGTCGCGCTGGCCGGCGAAGACCATGCCACCGTTTTCGAGCTGATGAACGCCCTTGCTGCCAATGTTGGCCTCGTAGTTCGGCGTCGAGCGGGCGCCGACGTTCACCGGCGGGACGGTCAGATCCCAACCGACGTTCTTGCTCGTGCCATTCTCGACGCGCGTCACACGGTACGTCTGGGGCAGATTCCAGTCCGTGTCCTCGGGCGACGTGAGCTGATTTGTGTTGTAGAGGAACGAATCGCGATTGCGCAGTCCCGTCTTGAACTGGAACTGGTAGGTGATGTGATCCTCGGCGTCGCCCACGTTGTCGACGTGAATCTCGTACAGCACGTTGTCGTTGAACGAGTTGAAGTTCGGGCCGCCCGCTGGATCCTGGAGCGGGATGTAGTTGGCGATGATCGTGACCGTGTCCGGTTTGTCAGGACTGACAAATGCGTACAGGTCAGTGTTATCGGCGGAGGGGTCGTTGCTGATACCGGGTGCCTCGCGATGACTCGAGGCGCCGACGAGGGCCGGCGCGGTCATCGCGCCGGCCAGCAGACCGGCGGTAACCGCCAGGGTCCCGACCAGAGCTAGCGGACGCTTCATGGTTAGACCAATCCTTCTTCTCAGCGCTGAGAAGATTTGCGGCTCCGAGCGAAAGGTGCCGGCGCGCTTTCACTCGAGGCCCGGCGGCGCTGAATCACCGGTCCCAGGCTCGTGTACGACACCGCGGCGCCAGTGGATCACTTCTTGCGGATAGATCCGCCCGAGCGAGTGGCCGACCCAGTGGACGCTGAGCAGCAGCGCGTCGAGCGCGTCCTCGAACAGGGACTCGAGCGCGTCCAGACACCCGAAGCGGCCCGCGCGGTGATCTCGCGCGTCGAGCGACTCAGCCGCGGCAAGACCGAGGAACAGTCCGGGCAAGTCGCCGTGCACCCGGGCGCCCCATCAGAAACGGACAAAGAGCGCGCCGCGGCGACCACGATCGAGCACGCCGCCGAACGACGCTCCCCAGAGTCCGCGGTCGCTGCCGCACTGACCACGACCGCCGCCGAAACCGTTGCGCCGACGCCAGCCGCGCCCAAGATCGTCGAAGCCGCGCAGGCGGCGCTCACCCCACACACACGCGTCTCGCCGGAAGCCGAACGCGGTCGACGCCTGCTCAAAGAGGCCACGCTGCAGCGGATGGGTCCACTGCAGGCGCTGGATGCGCGGATCTACCTGGCGATCAACGCGGCGCCCCATCCGGGCTGGCTCGATAGCCTCGCCTGGGTCCTGGCGGTCGTCACCGTCGGCGGTTGGATCTGGGTCGTCGGGACGCTCATCGCGTACCTGCTGCGCGTGCCACGCTCGTGGACCGCGGTCATGCGCCTGCTGCCCAGCGTCGTCGGCGCGACCTGGGTGGTCGAGTACCCGATCAAAGCCTATTTCCGACGCCGCCGGCCGTTTGTCGAGATCGTGCGGGCGCTGGTCATCGGTAAGAAGCCCGGCAGTTGGTCATTCCCGAGCGGTCACACCGCTGCTTCCTTCGCCAGCGCGTGGGTGCTGTTCACGGTATGGCCGACGCGTGCGGCGATCTTTGCCGCTCTAGCGGCGACGGTCGGCTTTAGCCGCATCTATGTTGGCGCCCATTACCCCGGCGATGTCGCCTCGGGGGCAATCGCCGGCACCGTCCTGGCTGAGCTGATCCGCCGCGCGATCAAGCGCGTTCTGTAGCGCGCTGCTGGGCCACCAGGATGAATCTCACGATCTGCTCACGCTCGGCCAGGCTCGACTCGACGAACTGACAGCCGCTTCCCAGCCCTCAGCGTTGCGATCCACGCGCAGCACCATCATGCGCAGCCGCAGCAGGTGCCGCCCCGCGTCTGTAAGAATCCGCAGATCGACACGCTGGCCAGTCACCAGCTGGGGCCCTGACGCGGTGTCCGGCGCGCTCATGCGTACGGCTTAGAGCGTCAGCGGGTGGCCCTGTGCTTCGGCAAGGCTGCGCAGCCGCGGCCAATCCACCCGTATGTAGTACACGTAGTGCTCGGGCGTGGGCTCCTCGGTCCGCACTTCGGCGTACCCCGGCCGGACCAGGTACTGAATCAGCACGTCAGCCGCGCGGTTCTGGTCCGCAACACTACTGTCGTATGGCACCTCGAGTGCTTCGGGCCCACCCCGGCCACGCACGTCGGCGATGGCCGCCCGGAAATCGTCGAGCTCACGCCGTGCTTCGGCGAGCTCGTCGCGCTCGACTCGGTGCTGGTCCTCCTGGAGCTCGGCAAGGCTGCGCCTGGACGTTGCCTCACGTTCGCGCTCGACGGCCTCCACCTCGAGTCGATCGCGTGTCAGCGCATCGAGCAGGGTGGCAAGGCCCCGCTCGTCAGTACGCCAGTCCAGAGCGCCAAAGCCACTCAGCCACCGCCGCGGTGGCCCGTTCTGCCTGGCCATCTAAAGTCCATTGTCTTACAAGAACCGTGCCTGGTGCACCCCTGCCAGCTCAGCATAGTAGGCCCACCGCCCGGCAGGACTCGCCAACCGCGCTTTGAGCGCCGCGCGCTCCTCGGGCGGGATCACCCGCGGCTGACGCCCGAGCAGGGCCACCTTGTAGTTGACGTCCGCCAGCTTCTCCAGGTGGATGGCGCCGAGCACCGCCTCTTGAACGCTGTGCCCGACACTCACCACGCCGTGTCCCTGCAAGTGACACACCCGGTGGCTCCCGAGACTCTGTGCCAGCCGTTGTCCCAGCTGCGCGTTCACGACCAGCTCGGCGCACGCGAAAATCGGCACCGGCCCATCGGCCACCACCTGTGACTCGAGGTGCAGCAGCGGCTGAATGTCCAACGCCACGATCCCGGCGAGCGTCGCCATCGGCTGATGCGTATGCACGACCGACTGCACATCCGGTCGGGCGCGGTAGATCTCGGTATGGATAAAACGTTCTGAGGGCGGCTCGTGCTCGCCGTCGAGGAGTCGCCCATCCAGGTCGATCAGCACGATGTGCTCGGATGCCATGGTGTCCATGCCGCGCACGTGAGGCGAGTGTTTCGGCTTGATCAGCACGTGCTCGCCCAGACGGACGCTGGGATGCCCCAGATAATCGGCCAGGCCGAGCTTGTACAGGATCCTGCACGCCGTCGCGAGCAACTCGCGCGGCTCGGCCTGCCTGTTCGTCGTCAGTAGCGGCGACCGCCACCGCCGCCGGTGAAGCGGCGGCCTGCGCCGGCGCCACGGCGCTGCTCGAAGCAGGTCGAGCAGTAGACGGGCTTATCGGAGCTTGGCTGGAACGGAACGCTGGCAATGCTGCCGCAGCCCGAGCAGACGGCCTCGTACATCTGGCGCGGTCCACGCGGCGCGCCGTCGTAGCCGCCAGTGGAGTACGAGCCGCGCTCGCGCTCGGTGCGCCGCGCCGCGCGGCAATCACTGCAGCGCGTCGGCTCCGAAAAACCGCGACTTGCGTAGAAGTCTTGCTCGCCGCTGGTGAACGTGAAAGCCTGACCGCAATCGCGGCAGGTCAAAGTCATATCGCCCGACATGTGTCCGACGGCTCCTGAAACTACTGGAAATGACCGTGCCGTGCTGGCCTGGCGCGGTTTACGAATAACGGTTTGGGTTCCGTCGACACGAGAATGGGGCGAGGAACGAGCCAGCCGAGGCAGTGTATCGGGCAGGTTTGCCGCCGCGCCACCCCCTCCGGCCGGCTCTCCCGAGCTTCAGGCGAAAGCTTCAGGCGGCGATCGGCTGGCGCTCGTCCGTCGCCACATTGGCGCGCACCAGCGGCTGGAGCTGGAGCAGGCTCGACGGGCGGCGCGGCTCGAGGCGGCGCAGCGCGGTGTCGCACACGGAACAACGGAACGAGTGACCGGTGCGGCGCTGGCCACACGTGGCGCAGAACAGATACTGGTAGGACATCATTGGCCTCCTTTGGCTAGCTACAGCATCGCCCGGATACGCGTAGCTGGGCATCGGAGCCTAGGCGTATGTCGCCTACGCTATTTCGCGTACACCCGTGTCCCCCTCCCGGAGATCGCTCGACGCCGAACGCTTGCGCCTGGTCCTCGAGCTTGGCCAGCGCGTCACGTCCATCCTCGACCTCGACATGCTCCTGCCTGAGGCGTGTCGCCTGATCGCCGAAGCCTTCAACTACGACATGGTCGGCATCAGCCTGCTCGACCCACTGGATGCGACCCGTCTGCTGCAGGCAGCCGCCTTTCCCGAAGAGCGGCGCTTGCCGCGTTCGTTCCGTGTGGCAGTCGGCAGCGGTCTGACTGGCTGGGTCGCACGTCATGGCCGGCCGCGCCTGGTCAACGACGTGACCATGGAGCCGCGCTATATCGCCGGCCCGGGCCGCGAGCGGACCCGCTCCGAGCTCGACGTGCCGCTTGCGCTCGGCCAGCGCACGATCGGCGTGCTCAACGTCGAGAGCGAGCGCACCGGCGCCTTCGCCGCCCACGACGTGCCGTACCTGCA
>WNGB01000291.1_pt1 | contig 80337 bp, 68 predicted proteins | sample 5400681 | NCBI WGS metagenome assembly WNGB01 (sample SAMN13153367, study PRJNA577476) | soil metagenome | isolation source: 115 cm soil or saprolite under grassland replicate 2 | place: USA:California | collected 2016-06-15 | reverse complement strand
GCGGCGCTCGGAGACCCTCACCCCCGGCCCCTCTCCCGCAAGCGGGCGAGGGGTGAAAAGCCCACCACCCTCCCGGGGGTGAGGGTCTTCTTCAGCCCCGACCGTTCGATCACCCGCTCCATCTCGCGCGCCGCTTCCCGGAGCGCCGCCGCGGGCTCCGCCTGGCCGGCGAGGGCGCGATGCAGCCAGATCTGGAGGATATCCGACAGCTCGGTCCAGACCGGCGTGGCCGGCCGGGCCACGGCGCTCTCGACGATCGAGAGCACCTGGTCCGGAGGCGCATGGAGCGCCGCGGCGAGGCGGGGGGATCTCCACACCGAGCGCCGGGCAGGGTACTGGCCGACGGCCTCGGCACGCTCGAGCATCTGCTCCGGGGCGGTCAGATAGGCCACGAGGCGCCAGGCTGCATCCGGAAAGCGGCTGTGGGCGTTGATGGCGAGCTGCCCTCCCCCCAGGGCCGCGGTGGGCGCGCCCCCCGGAGCGGCCGGCATGGGCGCGACCGCGAACCGGCCGGCCACGCGCGAGCCTGGCGCGGAGAGGAGGGGGAAGGCATAGGGCCAGTTGCGCAGGAACACGGCCTGGCCGTTCTGGAACGCGAAGCGTGTCTCCTCTTCGTGCCAGGTGAGGACGTCCGGCGGCGAGATCCCCTGCCGGATCAGATCCCGCAGCCAGGTCAGGGCCCGTACCCCCTGGGGAGAATCGACGAGGACCTGGTGATCGGGACCGAGAATCCTGCCGCCGTAACCTCCCAGGACTTCCAGGAAGACGGTGACCAGCCCTTCATAGCGCGCTCCCTGCCAGACGAAGCCGAAGCTTCCGGGAGCCGACGCGGCCCGGCGGGCGTCCGCTGCGAGCTCCTCCAAGGTGTGCGGCGGGCCGCGCAGGAGGTCGGTCCGCCAGTAGAGCATCCCCACGTCCATGAACCAGGGGACGGCGTAAAGGCGCCCCTGCCAGGTGTTCGCCTCCAGGCTGGCGGGGAAGAAGTCGCCGGCCGGCGGGGCGTAGCGGTCGAGAGGGAGGATCCAGCCGGCGGCGGCGAATTCGGGCGTCCAGACCACGTCGAGCTGGAGGACGTCCGGGGTCCCGACCTGCGCATTGAGCCACTGCACGTAGAGCTGATGCCGCTGGGTGGCATCGTCCGGCGTGCTCTGAACCTCGACGCGAAGGCCGGGAACCGCCTTCTCGAACCGGGAGACCTGGCGGGCCAGGATCTCCCCCTCCGCCCCCACGGCGCTGCCGGAGATCCGCAAGACCTTCTCCTCTTCGTCAGGGGTGCTGCAAGCGAGGATGAGAACGGCCACGGCGAGCAGGAGTCTCATGGAGCCCTCACCCCCGGCCCCTCTCCACGAGTGGGAGAGGGGTGAAAAACGCTCGAGATCGGAGTTTGCATTTGCTTTTCTCCCCTCTCCTGCTTGCGGGGCCGGGGGTGAGGGCTCAGCTCGCCGCCCGGCGCAGCGCGGCCTTCACCCGGGCGACGAAGCGGGGAGGATCGAGCGGTTTGCGCACGTAGTCGTCCGCGCCCCGCTCGATCGCGGCGACCTCGGCCTCTTCGTCCATCGTGCCGGTGAGAACGACGACCGGCAGGGTCGCGGTCGCCACGGCCCGGCGGACCCGCGCGAGCACCTCCAGACCTCCGAGATGCGGCATGTCGAGATCGAGCACCATGAGCTGCACGTTGCGGTACACCTCCAGGTGCTCGAGTGCCGCCACACCGTCGATCGCCTCGGCGACCTGGAAGCCGTTCTTTTCCAGGACTGCCTTCGCGAGGGTCCGCGAAACGGCGTCGTCGTCGACCACCAGGACGTGCGGCTCGCGGGCGGCCGGCGCTTCGCTGGGCCGCGTGAGGACCGCCGAGGCCGCAAGGTCGTCGAGCGGAGGTCCTTGCCGCTCCCGGGCCGCTGCGCTCTCGTCTTTCGTCATGGCCTCGCCCAGCACCCGGTCCATTTCGTCGAGAGTCGTCTCGCCGGCCAGCACGCGCTCCACCGCCACGTCGCGCAGCTGCCGCATGCCGCCTTCCTGTACGGCCATCCGCTGGATCTGGGAGAGCGGCGCACCGGCGGCGATGAGCGTCTCGATCTCCTCGCTTACCACCAGCACTTCGAGAATCGGCAGGCGGCCCCGGTATCCGCTGCGTCCGCAGTCGGCGCAGCCCACGGCGCGCACCACCGGCCGGATGCCGTAGCGAGCCGCGAGGCGCTCTTCCTCCTGGGTCAGCGTGCCGCCGACCGGCTGGGCGCAGGCCCGGCAGACGCGGCGCGCGAGGCGCTGGGCCACGGCGCCGCGGAAGGTCGCTGCGATCTTGCTGGAGTCGACGCCGAGGTCGGCGAGACGCATGGTCGCGGCGGTCGCGTCATTGGCGTGGATCGTCCCCAGCACGAGGTGTCCGGTCAGGCTGGCCTGCACCGCGGTCTGAGCGGTTTCGAGGTCGCGCATCTCGCCGACCAGGATCACGTCGGGGTCCTGGCGCAGAATGGACCGGAGCACCGCGGCGAAGGTGAGCCCGCGCTTCGGCTCGACCTGGATCTGCGTCGTGCCGGGCAGCTCTTTCTCGATCGGGTCCTCCACGGTCATGATGTTGATCGCGCCGGTGGCCAGCTCGCGCAGAGCGGCGTAGAGAAGTGTCGTCTTGCCTGAGCCGGTCGGCCCCGTCACCAGCACGATGCCGTCGCGGTGCCCCAGCAGATGGCGGAGTTGGGCGAGCTCGCGGGCGGGGAGCGAGAGATCCTCCAGCCGGTTCGCCGAGCCCGAGTCCGCCAGACGGATCACCACCTTCTCGGCGTCGCAGGCCGGCACGCTCGAGATGCGCAGGTCGAGCATCCGGCCCATCATCTGCATCCGGATGTGCCCGTCCTGGGGGAGCAGGTGCTCTGCGATATCCATCCTGCCCATGATCTTGATGCGGGAGACCACCCGGGTGAACAGTTGGAGGGGGAGCCGCATGAAGGCGCGCAGCACACCATCCACCCGGAAGCGCACGATCGCACCGTCGCGCTCCGGCTCCAGATGGATGTCGCTCGCCCCGTCGCGGATCGCATTGGCGATGATGAGGTTGGTCAGCTTCACGATCGGCGGGAGCTGGGCCTCTTCCACCTGGACCTTGACGGGCTCGGCGTGGCTGTCGCTGACCACGCGGATCGCCGCGGCGAGCGAGTCGTCGATCCGTTCGAGAAGGGAATCGGCTGTCTTCTGTGCGGAATAGTGACGGTCGATCGCAGCGCGGATCGCGGCGGGCGGGGCGACCTCGAACACCGTCGACCGCCCCGAGGCGAAGCGGAGGTCCTGCTCGGCCGCGAGATCGGCGGGATTGCTCACCGCCACTACGAGCTCGCGGTCGGTCTGGCGCAGGGGGAAGACTCCGTACTGCCGCGCGACTTTCTCAGGGACCAGTGCGACCGCGTGCGGCTCGGCGGTGCTCAGGTCGGCGACCTTCAGACGGTACATCGCGGCAAGGCGTTGCGCCAGCTCCTGTTGGCCGATGCCGGCCGTCTGTGTGACGGCCGTCCAGGCCGCCTCCGGCGTCGCTTTCCGGTCGACGAACGAGGCCGGCAGGCCGACCCGGCGGGCTGTCTCCACCAGCCAGTGGGCGCGGGGCTCAGGCATGGGGCGAGCCCTCCAGCGCCGAGCGCAGGCACCGGAGCACCGCGGCGCTTTCGGTCTGCAGCCGGTCGGCCAGCGCCTGGGCGTCGGGGAGCTTCCCGGCCTTCCCCGCCGCTTCGATCTCGGCCAGCAGCGAGGCGAGCTGGCGGGCGGAGATCGAGGCCGCGGCCGACTTGAAGGCGTGCGCTGTGCGGGCAATGACGGTGGGATCGCCTGCCGCGATGGCGGCGGCGACCGCCGCGGCGCGACTTTCGGCATCGCGGAGGAAGGTCGCGAGGATGGCCTCCGCGGCGTCCTCGGCGCCCGCCTCCCGCAGGGAGCGGCGGAAGGAGTCGACGTCCACCGGCTCCGCTGCCGGCGGCGCGCTCGCCGGGGCCTGGGCAGGCGTCTGCAACTCCGCCCATTCCTCGACAGCCGTGAACAGCTGGCGGGCCTTGAAGGGTTTCGGCAGATAGCCGTTCATTCCCGCGGCGAGGCAGCGCTCGCGCTCGCCGGTCAGCGCGTGTGCGGTGCAGGCCACGATCGGAATGCGCTCGCCGCCGGGCAGCGCCCGGATCGCGGCCGTCGCGGCGAAACCGTCCATCTCGGGCATCTGGATGTCCATCAGGATCATGTCGTACGGCTCGCGCTGCGCGGCGTCCACCGCCTCGCGCCCGTTCTCCACGACGTCCACGAGGTGGCCGCGCTTGCGCAGCATGGTGCTCGCGACCTCCTGGTTGAACGGATTGTCTTCGGCGACCAGGATGCGCAGCTGGCGCCGGGGCTCGGCGATCGCTGCCGGCGGCTCCTGACGTGGAGCCCTGTCGTCTACCGGCAGGCGCAGTGTGAAGGAGAGCTCGCTGCCTGCGCCGAGCTCGCTGGACACCTGGAGCTCGCCCCCCATGAGCCTGACGATCCGCCGGGCGATGGCGAGCCCCAGCCCGGTGCCGCCGTAGCGCCGGGTGGAAGAGGTGTCGGCCTGGCTGAAGGCCTCGAAGATATGGTCCATCTGGTCGGGCGCGATGCCGATGCCGGTATCGCGCACTGCGAACCGCACCTCCACCGTGCCGTCCACCCACCCGGCTGTGTGGGCGGCCAGGACGACCCGGCCACGCCCGGTGAACTTGATCGCGTTGCCCACCAGGTTGTTCAGCACCTGCCGCAGCCGGCTGGGATCGGCCCGCACCACGTGAGGCAGCGCCGGATCGATGTCGACGGTCAGCTCGATCCCTTTGGCGCGGGCGGACGCGCCGAACAGGGCGGCGAGAGATTCGAGCAGGGACGGGAGGTCGACCGCGGCCGGCTCCAGATGGAGCTGCGCGGACTCGATCCTGGCGAACTCGAGGATGTCGTTGAGGACCGTCAGCAGGCTCTCGGCCGAGATGCGGACGAGATCGATCGAGCGCCGCTGCTCGCCGGAGAGGCCGGTCTCGAGCAGCAGCTCGGTCATGCCGAGGATGGCGTTCATCGGCGTGCGGATCTCGTGGCTCATGTTGGCGAGGAACTCGGAGCTGGTGCGGGCCGCCCGTTCGGCGGTGTCGCGCGCCTCGCGCAGAGCCTGTGCCGCCTGCGCCCGCTCGGTCACGTCGCGGGCGATCCCGTGCGCGCCCAGGAAGCGGCCGGAGGCGTCGAGCCGCGGGCGCACCGAGAAGCTCAGATAGCGGGGCGTCCCGTCGGCGGCGAGGTGGACGGTCTCGTAGTCGATCATCTCCTCCCCGTCGATCACGCGCTGGAACGCGACGATGTCGCGCTTCCTGAAATCCGGATGCGCGCGCTCGACGAACGGCCGGCCGAGGAGCTGCTCGGGCTTCAGGCCATAGATCCGCTCGGCGGCCGGATTGACATAGCTCCAGCGCCCCTTCGCGTCGCCCCGGCAGACGAGGTCCGAGGCGGATTCGACCAGCTCGCGGTAATCGTGCTCCGCCGCGAGGCGCGCCATTTCCGCGCAGCTGAGCGCTGCCTGGGCGCGCAGACGATCGGTGATGCCCCGGTGCACGCGTCCGTGGAGCATCGAGGTGAAAGCCGCGAAGACTGCGATCATCACCAGCGCCGCGACATGGGGACGGTCCAGCTCCGTGGTCGCGGCGCTGACCGCGATGCCGGCGGCGAGCGGAACGAGCAGGCACCCCGCATAGAGGAGGAATGCCGGGCGGTCAGCGATCAACGTCACGACCGCGACGGCGACAAGGCCGCTGAAAGCGACCAGGATCCAGCCGGTGTCGTCGACCGGCAGCCCGGGGACGATCACCGCCGCCCCGACGCCCCAGGCGAGCCCGAGCAGCGTCACGTTCATCCGCACGAGGCGCCGTGACACAGCCGCCGGAGGTTGCTGGATCTGGAGCCGCCGCCGGCAGACCGCGCGCCACAGCGCGGCCGTCCCGATGGCGGCTGCCCAGACGGCGAGCCGGCCAGGCATCGTGTGGGGGAAGAGGAAGGCCGCCACGAGCACGGCCAGCAGCACATGGAAGACCTCCGCAACCGGCGGATCGGCCACCAGGGTATGCGCGAGGGCCGTCTCGACAGCCGGATCGAGCTCCTCACCGGGGTGATTTGTCGTCGGCAAGGAGCGGGCGGCGGAAGAGGTTGTCGGCATCTACTGGTTTTAGAGAGATTCTAAATGGTATGCCCTCTTCCGCGCGAGCGTCAACCGCCCCGCGGGGTGGGCGGGTCCCGCTCGATGACCGTGGCGATCCCCTGACCGCCGCCGATGCACAGGGTGACGAGCGCTGTGCCGAGGCCGCGGCGCTCGAGCTCGTCCAGGGCCGTGCCCAGGAGCATGGCGCCCGTGGCGCCCAGCGGATGCCCGAGGGCGATGGCGCCGCCGTTGACGTTGACCTTGTCAGGATCGATGCCGAGCGCGCGGATCGTCTGGAGAGGCACGGCCGCGAAGGCTTCGTTGATCTCCCAGAGGTCGACGTCCCGCGGCTCCATCCCCGCCTGGCGGAGCGCCTTCTGCGCGGCCGGGGCCGGAGCGGTCAGCATGATCACGGGCTCCGCACCGACGGTCGCCAGGGCGCGGATCCGAGCCCGCGGCTTCAGGCCGTGGGCGCGGACGTAGTCCTCCGACGCCAGCAGCACGGCCGCGGCGCCGTCCACGATGCCGCTCGAATTGCCGGCCGTGTGGACGTGGCGGATCGACTGCACCTGGGGATAGCCCCGCAAGGCGATCTGGTCCAGCGTCTCCTCGCTGTCGCAGACCGGCGTCGCGCCGAGGGCGGTGAAGGAGGGGGTGAGCGAGGCGAGACCTTCCGATGTCGTCTCCGGCCGCGGGTGCTCGTCCTTCTCCAGCACCACGGCGCCGCTCTCCGGATCGCGCACCGGGATCAGGCTGCGCCCGAACCGGCATTCCTGCTGGGCCAGGACCGCCTTCCGCTGCGAGCCGAGGGCGAAGGCGTCCACGTCCTCGCGGGAGAATCCCTCCAGGGTGGCGATCAGGTCGGCGCTCACCCCCTGCGGCACCTGGAAGATCTTCCTGCGCAGGTGCAGGTTGTTGCCGTCCTGGCCGGCGCCGTCGGCGCCGATGGGGACGCGCGACATGCTCTCGACGCCGCCGGCCACCACGAGCCGCTGCACGCCGGCCATTACGCCGAGGGCGCCGAAATTCACCGCTTGCAGTCCCGACCCGCAGAAGCGGTTCAGCGTGACCCCGGTGACCTCGACGGGCCAGTCCGCGGCCAGGAGGGCGTTGCGGGCCAGGTTCGCGCCCTGCTCTCCCGCCTGGGAGACGCACCCGGCGACCACGTCGTCGACCTCGCCGCGGTCGATGCCGTTGCGTTCGGCCAGGGCGTTGAGCGTCTGGGCGAAGAGCTCCTGGGGATGGATGTGGGAAAGGGCACCCTTGCCCGCCTTGCCGCGTCCGCGCGGTGTGCGCAGGGCATCGAGGATGTAGGCGTGCGCCATGAACGGCCTCCTTTGGAGAGAAACGAACGATCGTGCGGTTTTCCCGCGGGCAGATCTCGGCACATGGGCTCGGCTCCAGGGTCGGTCAGAGCCTCAGGCCCGGCAGGAGGCGAGCAGGCGCTCGAAGAAGTCGCGGGCGCGCTCTTCGGCGCGTGGATCGCGCAACAGCCGGTTGGAGTCGTGAAAGCCGAGGGTGATGGCGTAGAAGTCGAACGCGAACTGCTCGGGGTCGAGGTCGGCGCGGAAGTGTCCGGCCTCGATGGCGATGCGGGCCGCTTTGGCGAGAGCGGCGACGCGCGCCCGGTGCGACCGCACGAGGAAGTCGCGTTGCAGCCCGGGGCGGTCGTCGAGCTCCACGGAGGCGGCGATGAGGATGCAGCCGCCGGGCATGTCCAGGCCGTTGACCCAGGCGAGCCAGCGCTCGAACAGGGCGCGGATGCGCGGCTCGCCGCGCGGCGCGGCGAGGGCGGGGCGGATGACCTCGATCTCGAAGCGCTCGACCGCGGCCTGGAGGATCTGGAGCTGCAGCTCGTCCTTGGACCCGAAATGGGAGAAGAGGCCGCTCTTCGAGAGGCCGAGCTCGGCGGAGAGAGTGCCGATGGTCAGCCCCTCCAGCCCGTCGCGGCTGGCCAGACGGACCGCCTGGTCGAGGATGCGCTCGCGGGTCTCGGCTCCCTTGCCCATACGGGCACCATGATACGAACGGTCGTTCTATTTTGCAAGGGGCGGCGGCGGCGCCGCGGCCCTGTCCAGCGGACGAACCCCGGTGACGAAATACCCTGTCTCGCCGAAACACCGGGTGGGGACGCCGCGGTGCTCTTCGTACTTGAGCACGACCCGCTGGCCCAGGCTCTCGTTCAGGCGGGCGGCCACGGCGTCGTCGCGCACGGTGAAGGCGAAGATCTCGGGCATGGCACCGGGAAGGTTGACCATGGCGAGCTCGCCCTCCCAGGTCTTGCAGATCCATCCCTTGCGGGAGAACTTCTGGAGGTACCCGGCCCGATCCCCCTCGGAGTAGCTGATGTGGAGCGCCGACCAGGCGTAGAGCGCGAAGACGCCGAGACCGACGACGACGAGCGCGATGCAGCCGAAGAGGAGCTTGCCGCCGCGGGAGCGGCGAGCGGGGGAAGGGGTGGTCTGGGGCTCAGTCATAAGGTCATAATATATCTCGACTTACGTGAAGGTTTGCTTCCGTCGCGAGGGGTGGCTATCCTTGGTCCTGAGGAGAGAGCATGGCGAGCGCACCGATCCAGAAGACCTATCTGAGCGCCGTGGAGTACCTCGCCCTGGAACGCCAGGCCGAGATCAAGAGCGAGTACATCGACGGCGAGATGGTGGCGATGACCGGGGGGACGTGGCTCCATGGGGTGATCATCGGCAACCTGGTCTTTGCCCTGAAGAGACGGTTGCAGGACACTCCATGCACGGTGATTCCGAACGACGTGAAGGTCCGCGCCTCGCCCGGGATCTACGCCTACCCCGATGTGCTGGTGGTCTGTGGTGAGCCGCTCATCGAGGATGGGGAGGGCGATGTCCTGCTCAATCCTGTCCTGATCGTCGAGGTCTTGTCCCCGACGACCGAATCCTACGACCGGGGAAGGAAGTTCGAAAACTACCAGACCCTCGACTCCCTCAAGGAATACGTCCTGGTCGCCCAGGACCGGCCGCGGGTCGAGCATTACCTCCGGCAGGACGGCCACGTCTGGCTCTACACGGACGTGTCCGGTCTCGACAGCTCGGTCGCGTTTTCCTCGATCGGGTGCGAGGTCGCACTCGCCGAGATCTACGACAAGGTCACCTTTCCCTGATCATCCCGCCTTGCGCACCCGGAACGCCGCCACGGCGAGCGGATTCGGGTCGGGAAGGATGGCCGCCATCCGCTGGATGACCTTCTTCCAGCTCGCCTGGCTGGTCCACTTCTTTGCCTCGATCGGCTCCGTGCGGTGGGCCTGGGCGGTCAGCCAGCGGGCGAGGTCCGGCCGGCGCTTCCCCTTCTGGTCGACGGCGACCGCCTCGAAGTCGGCACCCCGCTTGTAGAGCGCCAGGAGACCGAAGGCCTCCTCCGGCCCGGGGACCTGCAGGAGCGCCACCCGGCCGCGCCGCCCCTCCTCCAGCTCGGTCAAGATCCCTTCGACCAGCGGATGCCCGGTGGCGAAGAAGTCGATCGTCTCGCGGGCGACCGCCTCCTCGCGCGAGAAGGTGCCGAGCCAGCGCGAGCCCGGCGGCACCCCCTGGATCTGATCGAGCAGCGCCTCGTAGCCGAACTCGATCAGCCAGGTCCGCGCTCCGCTCTGCGCCGCGGTCTCGAACCCGAAGCTGTGGACGGCCTTGAGCACCACCCCCTCGTTGAGCAGGTCGAGCTCCGGCGGCACCCGCGCCAGGATCGCCGCCGCCATCTCGGGGCGGTACGGATCGCGGTGCAGCTCGTGGTTGGCCGACTGCTGGACCCGCGTGTGCGCCTCCTCGGCCTCCCGCAGGACGTCCGCGAAGAGGGCCGGATCGACCTCCTGGGGTCCGTGCAGCGCCTCGCGCTCCACCGCGCGCGCCACATGGCGGAGCTCGCGCTCTAGACCCCCGAGAGGCTCCTCGAAGAGACCGATCCTCTCGTAGAGCCCGGCCAGGGCGCGGCCGAACCCGGCGGGCGGCCGGAAGTAGACGATCTCCGTGGGGACCTTCCGGCCGATGCGGTCGAGCCGGCCGATCCGCTGCTCCACGACCGCCGGATTCCAGGGGAGGTCGAAGAGGATCAGCCGGCGGCAGAACTCGAAGTTGCGCCCCTCGCCGCCGGCTTCGGTCGAGATCAGCAGAGCCGGTCCTTCGGCCAACCGGAACTGCGCCACCTCGATGTCGCGCCGCTCGGGCGGCAGGTCTTCATGGAAGAGGCCGACGCGCGCCCGACCCGATTTCTCGATCGCGTCCTTGAGCTTCTCCAGCATCTCGCGATGGGCCACGAAGACCAGCGTCTTCTCGCCCGCCTGCTGCCAGCGGCCGGCCTGCTCGACGAGCCAGCGGAGGCGCGGATCGCTCCGCTCGGCGGCGGCGATGAGGGAGAGGGTCTCGCCGTCGGTCCTCTCCGTCACGGCCGCCAGGGCCGCGGGGGAGGCCAGGGCGCGCATGATGCGGTCCGCCTTGCGCTTCTCGGCGACCGCGTTCTCCGCCGGCAGCTCGCGCATCCGGCGCTCCAGGCGGAGGAGCGGCTCCCAGCCCGGGTCCTGCGCCGCGAGATCGACCGGCACGGGAACGCGCGGCGGGAGCCCGCCGATGTCGGCCCGCCGCGCCGAGCTGGTGCAGGGGGGGAGCGGCTCCCGCCGCGCCAGGCGCTCTTCGAAGGATTCCTCCTCGGGGAATTCCTCCGGGCGCAGGAGCTGGAGCAGGCGGAAAAAGCCGTGCGCATCGTCCTCGAGCGGAGTCGCGGTGAGCAGCAGGACGTGTCGTCCGAGGGCCGCGAGGGGAGCGATCGCACGGTATTCCTCGTTGCCCGGGTGCCCGGGAGGCCTCCGCAGATGGTGGGCCTCGTCGACCACCAGGAGGTCGATCCCGGCCGCGGCCGCCTGCTCGGTCAGACGCCGGCGCGACGTGAGGGTCTCCAGTCCGATGATCGCGCGGCGGTGGACCTCGAACGGATTGAAGTCCGGCCCGTAGTCGGCCGCCACGTCGCTCAGGCGCTTGGCGTCGAGCAGCACGAACACCTGGTGGTACTTGCGCCACAGCTCGCCGAGCCATTGCACGGTCAGGGTCTCGGGGACGACCACCAGTGTGCGGTCGGCGCGGCCGGTATGGAGGAGCCGGTTCATGATCAGGCAGGCCTCGACCGTCTTGCCGAGACCGACCTCGTCGGCGAGCAGCCAGCGCACCGGATCGCTGTGGCAGGCGCGCTCGGCGGCATGGAGCTGGTGGGGGAAGAGCTGGATGCGGCCGCCCAAAAACGAGCCGAGCCCGCCGGCCTGGCGCACCCGCAGGAGCCGCAGGCCGTCCAGCCGGTTGGAGAAGTCCTCGAAGGGATCGACCTGGCCGCGCGCCAGCCGCTCCAGAGGGACCGGCTCGACGGGCAAAGGCCACAGCTCGTCGAGAGAGACGTCCCGCCCGTCGGTCAAGAGGCACCGGCCCGCATCGCACGACTCGACGACCACGACCTCCTGGCCCGGCGCGAGGCGAGCCCGGCTCCCCGGGGCGAGGGCGAACGGCACGAGAGCGTCCGCGGTGACCGCGAAGCTCAACGTCTGGTCGGCGTCGGGAAAGCGTACAAAGAGGTTGCGCCCGCGGATCTCCAGGACCTCGCCGGGGCCAAGCTCGGGGTTGTAACGATGGGTCAGTCGGTCGCCGGGCTTCCACATGGCCGGGGGATTGTAGTTGATCCCAGGGCGCCCCTCCCGCAAGCGGGAGAGGAGAGAGGGTTAGAAGGTTTCGAGGTTGCGGAATGGTTCTTGGGTAACCTACACCCCTCTCCCGCTCGCGGGAGAGGGGCCGGGGGTGAGGGCTTCCAGCTGCTCATCCACCACCCCATACAACCCCTCGTTCCCGTCCTGCGCATATCCCGCCAAGCGCTCTTCGCAAGCCGGAACCGCCTCCAGAAAGCGGTGGACCACCGCCGGATCGGCAAGCGATTCGGCGTAGCGGCCGTAGCCGAGGCGTTCCAGCCAGCGGGCGTTGAGCACCTGCTCGAACTGCCGCTGGACCGGCGCCGACAGCGTCGGCTTGCGCAGGTAGATGGCTTCCCCCAGCACCGTGAAGCCGCCGCCGCAGATCACCGCCCGCGCCGAGGCCAGGTCCGCGATGAACCCCGCCTCGTCGAACGGGCGATAGCGCAGGTTCCCTTCCACCTGCTCCTCCTGGATGCCCCGCCGCATGCCGTAGATCCGGCACTCCATCCCGGTGGCGGCGAGGGTGCGCGCAAGGCCGGTGTTCCCCTCGGCCGTCTGGTAGACGAGGAGATGATCGCCGCGGCTCGAAGGCGCGGCCAGGATCTCCGGCCGCAGGATCGGCGGCACCAGGGAGGTCCGCGGCTTGCGGACCTCCGGATAGAAAAAGGTCGTGACGACGTAGTGGTCGCAGAAGGGGAGCTTGCCGCGGATGAACGCGCGCGACAGGCGAAAGTCGATCTCGTGGCCGGCGATCACCTCACGCGGGTGCTTGCACCGGTTGGTCACCTGCATGTTGTCGATCGAGAAGACCGGCAGCCGGTGCGCCTTGGCATAGATGTAGGTCCAGCCGTCGAAGTCGCTCACCACCGCCTCGGGAGCGAACTGCCGGATCAGCTCGAAGTAGGCCGAGACGTTCTCCGGGATCCCGCCGGCGCCCGCCACCAGGTTCGAGCCGATGGTGGCGCCGAGCTTCATCCGGTTCTCTTCATAGATGATGTGGAGCCCGTGGATGCGGCGGACGCCCCGGAACCGCGACGCCAGGAAATCCGCTGCCCGTCCCGAAGCCATGATCTCCACCTCGTGACCCCGCCGCAGCAGATGCTCGACGACCACCCGCGACCGCACCGCATGCCCCATGCCTTCGCCGACGACGCCGTAGAGGATCTTCATCCACCCTCGAATCCGAGCACCAGGCGCTTGCCCAAGGCATTGGCAGCGCGCTCCAATTGCTTGAGCGTGGGATTGGCATTGGGCTTCTCCAGACGCTGCACCGCGGGCCATGAAGTGCCGAGAGCCCGAGCCAGGTCCGCCAGGCTCTTGCCTTCCGCCTGCCGCGTCAGGCGCACCAGGATCGCCGTCTGCACGGCTGCGCTCGGGCTCGCCACCGGCCCCTGGGCCGGCTGGCTGGGCAGGGGAATCTCAACTCCGTCCTCCAAACGTTGCTCCAGGATGCCTGTCAACACTTCGGCGGCATTGAAGGCACACTCCTCTGGAGTGGCCCCCTCTGTAAAGGCTTCCTCAAGGTCCGGGAATTGCACGACGAAGCCGCCGCCTTCCTGCGGCTCCAGCGTGTAGGGATACTCCAGTTTCATGTCAGCCTCACTCCCGTCTGTTTTTCGATCTTGCGAATCAGGCCGATACCCAGGTCGCGCCCTTTGTGAACGGGGACCGGCACTGATTTGCCGTCCTTCTGCAGGATGTGGTGACTGCCGGTGATGCGAACTTCCTTCCAACCTGCCGCCTGCAGCTTCTTGATGACCTCTCTCCCGTGCACAGGCTGGAGTATACCAAAGAAGATATATCTCAGGCGAGGCCGGTGCTCACCTCGGCAGGAGCATATGAGAGAATATGACGCTGGATGGCCCCGCAATCTTCTGAGGCACCCGACGCCAAGCCTGTCGAGGAGCTCGTCCTCACGCTGACCGATCCCGCGATCGAGATCTCGGAGGGGAAACGCCGGGCCAGGGCGACGGCCACGCTCGCTTACGAGCCGGCCCGGAACGGCGCACGGCACGTTGTGAGCCGGCGGTTCTTCTTCATCGCACCACTCGGCCCCATCGAGGCGGCCGACCTCAAGTGGTATCTGGAGCAGTATTACATCTGGCCGGTCGGCGTCTTCCAGGCTCGGGCGGCCGGCATCGAGAAGAAGCTTCCCGCCTGGGGCCACGATCTGTTCAAGGCCGCTCTGAGAGATGAAGAAGCGTGGGAGGCTCTCGCCGCCTGGCAACAGGCCGCCGACGGCGCCGAGCGCCGCTTCTCCGTCGAGGTGGACAGCGATCTGCCCAAAGGCGCGCCCGAGGAGGCCCAGGCCGCCGCTCGGGAAGCTGCCACCGAACTGCTGTCGCTCCCCTGGGAGCTCCTCCACGACGGCCGCGGCTGGCTCTTCCAAGGCAAGAACGCCGTGCGCGTCCGCCGGCGCCTGCCCAACCGCCAACGCCAGCCCGAGCGCCTGACCGCACTGCCCGTCCGCATCCTCCTCGTCAGCCCCCGGCCGGAGAGGGACGCGAAGGGCGACCGCATTCCTTATATAGATCACCGCATCAGCGCCCGGCCGCTGACCGACGCGGTCGAGAGCCTCGGCGGCCTCGCCCGGCTCACCATCCTCCAGCCGCCCACCTACGCCGCGCTCCAAAAGGCCCTGGAGGAGGGGGATGAGAGGCAGCCTTTCGACGTCGTCCACTTCGACGGCCACGGGGTCTACGACCCCCAACTCGGCCTGGGTGGGCTGTGCTTCGAAGATGCGAACGATCTAGGGACCCTGGAGAAACGGCTGCTCGATTTTGTGGACGCCGGCCGCCTCGCCGGTCTGGTCCGCGACTACCGCATTCCTCTGATCTTCCTCGAAGCCTGCGAAACCGCGGTCGCCGAAGTGGACCCCACCGCCTCCGTCGCCGCGAAGCTCCTCGAAGAAGGAGTCACCTCGGTCGTGGCCATGAGCCACAGCGTGCTCGTGGAGACCGCCCGGCGCTTCGTGCAGGCGTTCTACAGCGACCTCGCCCACGGCGCCCGGGTCGGCAAAGCGATGCTCGCCGGCCAACAGGCGCTCTTTGTCGACACCTGGCGGGGCAAGGTCATCGGCGCCGGCGACCTGCGGCTCCAGGACTGGTTCGTGCCCGTCCTCTATCAAGAGGAACAGGACCCGCAGCTCATCAAGAAGGTTCCGTCGCAGGAGGTCCGGCGTCTCGAAGAGAGGAAACGCCGGCTGAGCCTGGGCAAACTTCCCGATCCTCCTGAGCATCACTTCCACGGCCGCAGCCGCGATCTGCTGGCGCTGGAACGCCTGCTGCACCGCGACCCATGGGCCGTGGTGCGCGGCACCGGAGGCCAAGGCAAGACCCACGCTGGCCGCCGAGCTGGCCCGCTGGCTCGTCCGCACGGCACGCTTCGCGCGGGCGGCGTTCGTGAATCTCGAGACTCACCTCCACGTGGAGGCCGTCCTCGACACCCTGGGGCAACAGCTCGTCGGGAACCACTACACCGTCGCCCAATACACCAACCTCGACGAAGCTCTCCAGCCCATCGAGCGTGCGCTGGTCGACCAGCCCACCATCGTGGTGCTCGACAATTGCGAGAGCGTGCTGCCCGAGAGGACCGAGCCGGCTCCCGCAGACGCCTCCTCAGCGATCTTCGCCCTCTGCCAGCGTCTCCTGGAAGCCGACCAGAGCGAACGCACCCGCCTCGTCTTCACCACCCGCGAGCCGCTGCCGGAGCCGTTCAATCATCCAAGACGCGTGCGGGAGCTGGGAGCCCTGGACCGGAACGACGCCATCGAGCTGGTCAGCGAGGTCATGAAGCAGAACGGCTGGACGCCCCCCACCGACGACGCGGGCAACACGCCGCAGGAGATCACCGATCTGGTGGAAGCGGTCAACCGCCACGCCCGCGCGCTAGTGCGACTTGCTCCCGAGGTGGCCCGCCTCGGCGTGAATGTAACCACAGGCGACTTGCGTGCGCTAATGGCGGACTTGGAACGCAAGCACCCCGGCGATCGCGAGAATTCCCTCTACGCCAGCGTCGAGCTCTCCCTGCGCCGGCTCGCCAAGGAATCGCGCGAGCACGTCCGCGTCCTGGCCGTCTGCCAGGGCGGTATTCATCTTGTGGTGCTTCGCCTGCTCACCGGGCTGGAGCCGGACGCCGTCCGCCAGTTGGCCAGCGAGCTGATCGAAGTCGGTCTAGGAGAAGACATGGGCTACGGCCACCTGCGCCTGGACCCCGGCCTGCCGCCCTATCTGCTCGGCGAGCTCACGGCCGACGAAGCGGAAGCCCTCCGCTCCCGCTGGGCCGAGGCGATGGCCCAACTGACGGGGTATCTCTATGATGAATGGTTCAAGGACACCCGGCTCGCCAGCCAACTGACGCTGCTGGAGCTGCCCAACCTTCTGGCGATGCTGGATTGGATCCAGGGCCGCTGGCCGCCGGAGCTGGTGGTGGACCTGGCGGAGAGCGTGGAACGACTGGTGGCAAACCTGGGCCGGCCGCAGGCCCTGGCGCGGGCCACGCGGGTGCGCGAGCAGGCCGCGCAGAAGCTGGGCGCCTGGAGCCACGCCCGGTTCACAACGGAAGGAGCCCAGATCGACCGCCTGCTGGAACGCGGTGACCTGCCTGCTGCGCACGACGCCGCCCAACAGCTCCTCGCCCAATGCCATGCGGCTGGCGACATGGCCTTCCCCGAGGCGGCTTACGACATTGCCCATGCTCATTGGTTCCTCGGTCGGGTGCTGAAAAGGGGTGGCGCGGCCGAAGCCGCCATGGCGCCGCTGGCGGAAGCGCAACGCCGTTTTCAGGAACTGGCTGATGCCGGCGATACAGGCGCCGAGCGCATGGCCGCTGTGACCATCACGGAAACCGGTGATTGCCTCGCCGCCCTGGGGCGTCTGGATGAAGCGGCGGAGAGCTACGAAAAGGCTATCGAGCTCCATCGACAGAAGAATCGCTTGAGAGATGTAGCCGCTGGCAAGGGTCAACTCGGCACCGTGCGGCTGCTCCAGAAGCGTTTCAAGGAGGCGCTGGAAATCTACGCGGAAGCACGCGACGCTTTCGAGGCTTTGGGTGAGCCGCGAGGGGTGGCCACGGCCTGGCACCGGATCGGAATAGTGCACGAGGAAGCCGGGCAGCTCGAGCCCGCCGAGCAGGCCTATTGCCGATCGCTAGCGATCAGTGTGCGGGAAAGCGATCTCGCAGGCCGAGCCCGCAGTTTGGGCCAACTAGGCAACCTCTACGTCAGCATGGGCCGGCTGGAAGAGGCGGTGACCTTCTACAGGCAAGCGGCCCTATGGCCACGCAGCTGAGCCCTGGAAGACCTGGGGTATCCTCGAAGACCTCGAACGCGCCACTGACCACGCCGAAGCTGCGCAGGCTGCCCGGCGGCAGGCGATTGAGACCTATCTGGCCTATCGCTGCGCCTGTGGCGTGAGCCAGAGCACCCAGGCCTCGCTGATCGCTCGGGTCGCCCAAGCGATCCAGCAGAACGCCGAAGCCGAGGCTGCGCAGCAGCTCAACCAACTGCTCGAGCCCGACGACCCGCCGCAGTTCACGGCGCTCATCCGGCAGCTCCAGGCGGTTCTGGCGGGTGACCGCGATCCGGCGCTCGCGGCTGATCCTGAGCTGTACTACAGGGATGCTGCCGAGCTGCAGCTGCTGCTCGAAGGGCTGGTCGGGGGCCGCGAGCCCGCCCCGGGTTGAAAACCCGGGGCTAGGAATGGCCGTCCCGATGGGACGGAGATTGTCGATTCAGGATCGATCCTGCGTCTCTGTCCCGGAGGGACAGCCATTGGTCAGCCCCGGGTTTCAACCCGGGGTCTGGGGGCGCGCATCAGAACCGTGGACGCCGGCCCCATTCCTCTCGGGCCGTGAGCCACTCCCGCCGGCACGCGGAACGCCTGCCCCGCGGGCTGCGACACCCCGCTCGGGATCTCCGCCGCATCCCTCGTGAGCCGTGAGACCGCCGTCTCTTCGGGAGCCGCCACCCTCGCGGCGTGCGTCACCGCGATTCCGGCGTACATCACTCCGCCCGCGACGTGCGTCACTCCGCTCCCGGCGTACATCACTACCGTCCCGGCGTACATCACTGCGCCCGCGAGGGGAGTCACTACCGTCTCGGGGCGCATCACTCGGCTCGCGAGGGGAGTGATGTACGTGCCGAGGGGAGTGATGCGCCCCGGGACGGTAGTGATGTACGCCGGGACGGTAGTGATGCGGGTCGCGAGCGGAGTGTCAGCCGTCGGAATCGTAGTGACGCAGCTCGCGACGGTAGTGACGCGGTTTGTGATGGAGATGCCTCGGATGGGGAGCGGAATGTCTTGGCTCGCGGCGTAGTGTGCGCAGAGTCCGGCGGGAATGAGCGCGGCCGGCCCGGTAGCGTTGCGCAGGCCGAGCGCGGTGAGCGGTGAGGCGAGGGGGATGTCTGCGGTGGCGAGCGGGGTGTTGCGGCGCGCCCTGCTCTTGGGCGCCGGCCCGGCCGGAGAAAGGCGCGTCTCCTACGTAGTAGGAGACAGTGCCGGGGCAGCGTGCCAGGAGGAGACGCTTCTGGCCCGCCTCGGCAGCGTGGTCGTGCCGTTTGTGTTGTTTGTGTATCGCGGCGTGCACAAGAGCGATGCAATTGCACTCCGGGTTTCGCGGTAGGGTGGTGGCATGGCCGTCACCCTCCTCTGCCCCGTCCGCTCCTGCGGTGAGGTCCTCGCCCGGGAGCCGCGCGCCTTCCGCTGCCCGCGGGGACATTCCTTTGATATGGGGCGCAGCGGCTACTGCAACCTGCTGCAGCCGCAGGACCGCAAATCGAAGCAGCCGGGGGACTCGAAGGAGGCGGTTTTGGCGCGGCGGCGGTTCCTGGAGGCCGGGCATGCCGATTTCCTGCGGACGGCCCTGCTCGCGACGTTCGACGCCCTCCCGCTCCCTCCCCGCCCGGCGGTCCTCGACGTGGGGTGCGGCGAGGGCTTCTTCCTGGGCAACCTCTCCCGGGAGCGGGAGATCGAAGGGCACGGGATCGACCTTTCGGTTCCCGCCATCGATCTCGCGGCCCGTCGCTGGCCCGGCCTCTTCTGGTTCGTGGTGAACGCGGATCGCGCTCTCCCCTACGCCGACGCCTCCTTCGACCTCGCCCTCTCGCTTACCGCACGGCGCAACGCACCGGAGCTCCGCCGCGTCCTGAAGCCCGACGGCCGGCTCCTCGTCACGACTCCCGGAGAGGACGACCTGATCGAGCTGCGGGAGGCGGTGCTGGGGGAGGGGGTCCGGCGCGACCGGGTGCCGGCGGTCGTCGCCGAGCTCGCCGGCCAGTTCGAGCTGGAGGCCCACCGTCCTCTCCAGCAGAAGATCCACCTGGATGCGGCATCCCTCCGCGATCTCCTCGCCTCCACCTACCGCGGAGCCCGCGCGCAGCAACGCCAGCGCGCCGACAACCTCGCGGCCATGGAAGTCACCTCGAGCCTCGACCTGCTGGTTTTCCGGTCTTGTGTTCCCCCTCTCCCGGTCGGTGGGGGGGCGATGGGAGAGGGGGCCAGGGGGTGAGGTCTCCCAAAAGCAAAGGCCCCGGTCCCTGCTCATCAGGGATCCGGGGCCTGGTCAGTTTCGGTGGCGTTGGGTGATCCCCGGGGGGACGCGCCCTTCGGAAGCGCCACAGACGACGCTTGGAGAGAATCCCCTTACGAGGACGCCACCTCCACCAAACCGTATCGATCGTCCACTGGACCACCTCCTTTCTAGGCGAGCCCCTCATCGGCGGGTCCCAACCCGCCCAGCTCCCCAGACCGCCCTAAGTCTCCGGGAGCCGCCGCGCCGCCCCCTTGCGGGAGCTCGCGGTGCGGAACTGAGACTATTGTGCGGGAGCCGAAAGCGGAGGTCAAGCGGTCGAAGTTTCCGGCTCTCCGCCCTCGCCCGGCTTCTCGATCGTCCCGCGCCGCTGGAGGCGCAGCGCGACCATCCAGCAGAGGAAGGCCCAGACGCCTCCGGCCGTCCAGCCGGCGAGGACGTCGGTCGGCCAGTGGACCCCGAGGTAGATCCGGCTGACGCCCACGAGCAGGGTGAGGAGAGCCGCGAAGGAGAGGATGAAGACCCGGAGGCGGCGCCGCTTCTGGATGCGCGCGAGGAGAGCCCCCAACGTCAGATAGGTCGCCGCCGCATTCATCGAATGCCCGCTGGGGAAGCTGCTGGAGGAGACCACCACCCGGTGGGGGACGAGCTCGGGACGGGGGCGATGGAATCCGGTTTTCAGAAGGTTGCCGCCGACCAGGCCGCCCGCCACGGCAGCGACCACCAGGAGAGCCACGCGCCGCTTGCCGTCGAGGACGAGAAAGCCGCAGACCGCCAGGGTCAGGAGCGCCAGCACCGCCGTGCTGCCAAGGCCCGTGAAGTCGCGGACCGCCTCCTCCATCCACGGAGGGCCGATCGGATCGGAGAGGTCGGACGGATCGCGCAAGGCGAGCAGGACCGCCCGGTCGACCGTCCGGGTCCCGCCTTCGGCAACCTCGTCCGCCAGCGCGATGAACAGCCAGACGCCTCCGGCGATCAGCACCAGCAGGATGAGAGGGAGGAGCTCCTGGCGGGCGAGGGCGATCCAGCGGCGCATGGGCGGGATTGTACCCTCACCCCCGGCCCCTCTCCCACGAGTGGGAGAGGGGTGTAGGTTAGCCAGTCCACGGTACTTCGAGCTTGCGCGAGCTAACCCTCTCCCCTCTCCCGCTCGCGGGAGAGGGGCCGGGGGTGAGGGCTCTGTGATACCGTTTCCACCGCCTTTTAGAGTCGGTCCGCCAGACACACTTCGTTGCGAGGAGCCGAGAGGGATGAAGAAGATCGGAATCTTGTTCGGCCAGGAGGACACGTTCCCCTGGGCTGTCATCGAGAAGATCAACAGCCGGAAGATCGACGGCATCGTCGCCGAGCCGGTCCGCATCGAGCGCCTGGCGCAGGGAGAGCCGTCCGGCTACGCCGTCATCATCGACCGTATCTCGCAGGACGTCCCCTTCTACCGGGCCTATCTGAAGAACGCGGCGCTCGCCGGCACGGCGGTCGTCAACAACCCGTTCTGGTGGAGCGCCGATGAAAAGTTCTTCAACAACTGCCTGGCCCTGAAGCTCGGCGTCGCCGTTCCCAAGACCGTGCTGCTGCCCTCCAACGAGCATCCGCCGGACACCGGCCCGAAGTCGTTCCGCAACCTGGCCTATCCGCTCGACTGGGAGGGCATCTTCTCCTACGTCGGCTTCCCGGCCTACTTCAAACCGTTCGCCGGCGGCGGCTGGAAGAACGTCTACCGGTTGAACGGCCCGGACGAGTTCTTCCGCGTCTACGGAGAGACCGGCCAGCTCGTCATGATGCTCCAGGAGGAGATCATCTTTCAGGAGTACTTCCGGTGCTATTGCATCGACTGCAAGGACGTGCGGATCATGCAGTACGACCCGCGCCAGCCGTTCCATCAGCGCTATGTGCGCGAGGGTCCGCCGGTGGCCCAGGAGCTGCTCGACCGGGTGCACGGCGACGTGCTCGAGCTCTGCCGCGGTCTCGGCTATGACTTCAACACCGTCGAGATGGCGGTGCGCGACGGCATCCCGTATGCAATCGACTTCTGCAATCCGGCGCCGGATGCCGATGTGAATTCGGTCGGCCAGGACAACTTCGACTGGGTGGTCGACGCGGCGGCCGGGATGGCGATCCGCCGGGCGCAGGCGCACGTCGAGGGCAAGAACAACCTGCGCTGGGGCGAGTTCGTCCGCGACTTTGCAGAGGAACCGGTATGAGCGAAGCGAAGCTGTTCACTCTGGGCATCGAAGAGGAGTTCCAGCTCATCGATCCGGAGACCCGGGACCTGCGCTCGCACGTCCAGCAGCTCCTGGAGAGCGGCAAGGACATCCTCAAAGACCAGCTCAAGGCCGAGCTCCACCAGTCGGTCATCGAGGTGGGCACGAACATCTGTGCGGACATCCAGGAGGCTCGCCAGGAGGTGGTACGGCTGCGCAGCCAGCTCGCCAAGATCGTGCGCCAGAGCGGCTTGACGATCGCGGCGGCCGGCACGCATCCGTTCGCGCGCTGGCAGGACCAGCTCATCACGCCGCATCCGCGCTACGAGGAGATCATCGAGGACCTGCAGCAGGTCGCGCGCGCCAACCTGATCTTCGGCCTCCACGTGCACGTCGGGATCGAAGACAGAGAGACCGCGATCCACATCATGAACGCGGCCCGCTACTTCCTGCCGCACATCTTCGCCCTGTCCACCAACTCGCCGTTCTGGGAAGGCCGCAACACCGGGTTCAAGTCCTACCGCAGCAAGATCTTCGACCGCTTCCCGCGCACCGGCATCCCGGACCATTTCGTGAGCCTGTCGGAATACGACAACTACATCAAGCTGCTGATCAAGACGCGGTGCATCGACAACGCCAAGCGGATCTGGTGGGACATCCGGATGCACCCTTTCTTCAATACTCTGGAGTACCGGATCTGCGACGTGCCGATGTCGATCGAAGAGACGCTCACCCTGGCGGCGCTCTTCCAGGCGGTCACGGCGAAGCTCTACAAGCTGATCAAGAAGAACCTCGGCTTCCGGCTCTATCGCCGGCTGCTGATCGCCGAGAACAAATGGCGCGCCGCGCGCTATGGCATCGGCGGCAAGCTGATCGATTTCGGCAAGCAGGAAGAGGTCGACTGCACGTCCCTGATCCACGAGCTGCTCGAGTTCATCGACGACGTGGCCGACGAGCTCGGCATCCGCGAGCAGCTATCCTACGTCGAAGAGATCCTCCGCAACGGAACCGGGGCCGACCGGCAGGTCGCCGTCTGGAACGCAACGAACGACCTCAAGAAAGTGGTGGACCACATCGTCGACGAGACGCATCGGGGTCTGGACTTGAATTGAACGAGAAGAAGAAGGAACGAGCTGATGATTTCGACAGACGTCCTGGTGGACCCGGAGCTGATGCCGGGCGCGCACAACGCGATCCACACCTGCCTGCGGCTCAGGCCCGAGGAGCGGATCACCTTGATCACCGACCGCGAGACCCGCGAGATCGCCGCCGCCCTCGTGCGCGAGATCGAAGCCGTCGGCTCGCGCTATAGCCTGTTGGTGCTGGAGGACTACGCTTCCCGGCCGCTCAAGACCATGCCTCAGGCGGTCCTCGACGACCTGGAGCGCTCGCAGGTGTCGATCTTCGCGGCGCAGGCCCAGACCGGAGAGCTCGGCTCGCGGATCGCCATGTGCAGCGTCATCAACCGCCAGAAGATCCGCCACGGCCACATGGTGAACATCACCCGGGAGATCATGCTCGAAGGGATGCGCGCCGATTTCGAGGAGGTCGACCGCCTGAGCTCGTGGCTGATCGCGAAGGCGCGTCCGGCGCGGGAGATCCGGGTCAGCTCGCCCGCCGGGACCGACCTCAAGGCCGAGTTCGCGCCGCATCTCAAATGGATCAAGACGAGCGGCATCATCACTCCGGAAAAATGGGGGAACCTGCCCGGCGGCGAGATCTTCACCGCGCCGGCCAACGTCAACGGCCGCTTCGTGGTCGACGGCGTCGTCGGCGACTACCTCTGCCGCAAGTACGGAGACCTGCGGGAGACGCCGCTCACGATCGACATCCGCGACGGGCGGATCGAAAGCCTCCAGTGCGCGAACGAGGAGCTCCTCGCCGAGTTCCGCCAATACACCTCGACCGACGAGAACAGCGACCGGGTGGGGGAGTTCGCCATCGGCACCAACATCGCGGTCAGGGACGTGCGCGGCAACATCCTGCAGGACGAGAAGATCCCGGGCGTGCACATCGCGTTCGGCCACCCCTACGCCGAGCACACCGGACAGGACTGGGTCTCCTCCACGCACATCGATTGCGTCGGACGCGACTTCGACATCTGGATCGACGGCGAGGCCGTGATGAGCGGCGGCCGATTTCTGATTTAGATCTGATTTGAACCACCGATGGAACTGAAATACCGGCAGATCTACAACGCCGAGTTCACGGCGGAGCAATACGCCGAGCTGCTGCGCTACCTGGAGAGCCGGCTCGGCCACGCGGTCGACTTCCGCATCAGCGAGACGCCGCTCTTCCTCGGCGAGGAGCTGACGCGCGAGGTGGAGAAGGCGGCCTGGGAGATCGCGCGGATCGTCACCTCGCCGGAGTACCTGGCCGGGGCGGACCGCGCGATCCCGCCCGGTCTCGCCGTCCCCAACGAGGACGCGCACACGACCTTCCTCCAGGTCGACTTCGCCCTGGTCCGCGAGGGGGACGGCCGGCTCGTGCCGCGCCTCATCGAGCTCCAGGGTTTCCCCACGCTCTACGCCTTCCAGTGGCTGCTCGAGACCGCCTTCCGCGAGACCTGCGGAATTCCGGAAGGTCTGGCGCCGTACTTCGACGGCCTGGACGAGGAGAGCTACCTGGACGTGCTGCGCGAGGTGATCGTCGACGGCTGCGATCCGGAGACCGTGGTCCTCCTGGAGATCGAGCCGGAGAAGCAGAAGACGCGGGCCGACTTCACCTGCACCGAGCGCCTGCTCGGCGTGCCGTCCATCGACCTGCGGGAGGTGATCGAGAGGGGCGGCAAGCTCTTCTACCGGAGAGAGGGGAGAGAGCTGCCGATCCACCGCATCTACAACCGGGTGATCTTCGACGAGCTGCAGCGCAAGGGCTTGCCGGACGACCTCTTCCGCCGCGAGCTGGACGTGACCTGGGTCGGCCACCCGAACTGGTACTTCAAGATCAGCAAGTGGTCGCTCCCCTTCCTCGACTCCCCCTACGCGCCGCCGGCGCGCTTCCTGAGCGACGTGTCCGAGCTGCCGGACGACCTGGACCACTACGTCCTGAAGCCTCTCTACTCCTTCGCCGGCCTGGGCGTCGAGGTGAGCCCTGCGCCCGAGCGCCTGCGCGCGATCCGGGACCCCCAGGACTTCATCCTGCAGCGCAAGGTCGACTACGCCCCCTTCGTCGAAACGCCGGACATCCCCGCCAAGGCCGAGATCCGCATGATGTTCGTCTGGAAGGACCGTCTGCGCCTGATCAACAACCTGGTCCGCATGAGCAAGGGCGCGATGATGGGAGTCGACTTCAACAAGGACAAGACCTGGATCGGCGCGAGCCTGGGGTATCACCCGCCGGTGTAGGGGCTGGGCGGAATCATGAGCCCTCGCCATCCCTGAGCTTGGTGAGGTGGTCGAAATGGTTGTCGTGATGAACGAGGCGGAGCCGGTGGTGCTCGGCACAAGCGGCGATGACGAGGTCGGCTGCGGGCACGGTGATTCCTTTGCTGCGAGCCGACCGAGCCATCTCGCGGGCGCGGTCCCAGACATCGGCCGTCGTGGGGACGGTTTCGATCTGTTCTTCCAACTCTCGGAGAAGCCGGTTGTCTTTGGTGCTGCGGGCGCCATTCCACAGCTCGATACGCACCATGTCGCAGAGCACGGCGCGATCGTTCGCCACGATTTCGCTGACTCGGGCCTTGATGACCGGATCACCGTTCGTCCGGAGCGTCTCGACCCAGGCTGATGTATCGATGAGGAACCGGTCTTCTGCGCTCAGGACTCCTCCCGCATGCGCCGGAGATCCTCTTGCGACATGAAGTCATCCAGAGTTCCGAACCTCTCGACCAGTTTCTGGAGACGGCGTCTCCGGTTGAGCTCGGACAGGGCGATCACCACGGCCTCGCGCTTCGTCTTCGCGCCGGTGTGCCGGAGTGCTTCCTCCAACTCCTTCTCTGGAATATCTACCGTGGTCTTCATGCCATCAAGTCTAAGCCACCGGGGATTCCAGATCAAGGATTGGCCTCCATCTCGCGACTACCCATGAAGGACAAGACCTGGATCGGCGCGAGCCTGTGGTAGATACAGCGCAGATCCTCTTCATCCTGCGGCGTGAGACCGAAGGCAAACTCGGAGATGGCAGCGTGCGAGGCGCCGTCGCCGGTGAGCTCGAGGTCCACCCGGTGGCGGCTCTCCCACCGAAGTGGAATTGGGGGTTGCGGAGGGCCTCAAGCAGACTTCTTGCGTCAATCTCTGCAATCTCTTCACGGTCCACCAGAAGGATCTGAGGAGCTTCGTCGGTACCGTGGGTCGCGAAAAAATGCTGGAAGTCTGCCGGGCTTTGGCGATTGCGTGTGACCGCTTCGTCTTCCGCTTCCCGATCGCCGGGCGGGTCGCGTTCGCCGGCCGGCTGCGGACGCCGCTCACGATCGACATCCGCGATCCGGAGAACTTCATCCTCCAGCAGAATAGCTCCCCTCTACCGTACCGGTTTCTGGTACACTTCCTCCATGCGAGAGATCTCCGTCCACGATTTTCGAAGCCACCTTCGAGACGCGGTCGAGAAGGTGGTGGAGGATCATGTTCCTCTCCGTGTCAGACGGCGTGGGGGGCAGGATTTCGTCGTCGTCAGCGCCGAGGATTGGGAACGAGAGCAGGAGACGCTGTACGTCCTGCAAAACAAGTCGCTCATGGAGCAGATCGAGCGATCGCTGAAGACCCATCGGGAAGGAACGGGCTATCACCCCTCCCCGGAAGAGCTGGATGCGCTCGATCGTCTTTGAAGGCGATACCTGGGAGCGCTATGAAGATCTGCGTCGGCGTGACGCCGCATTGCACCGGGTTCTCTGCCGTCAGCTCCGAGAGATGCAGCGGGGAGACCCTGCGACCGGGACCGGCAAACCCGAGCCTCTCAAACACGCCTTGAGAGGACTCTGGTCCCGCCGCCTCTCTCATGCGGACCGGCTCATCTACCGCTTCGACGACGACAACCTCTATGTGATCGCGATCGGTGGGCACTACGAAAGCTAGGACAGTATGAGGTGCCGGTACACCGCCCTCCTCCTCGCCCTCCTCCTGGCCTCCTGCGCTCCGCAGCCTCCGGTCGTCATCGATCCTCCGGCCCCGCCTCCCGAGCCCCGGGAGCTGCCGGACGATATCGGGCGGGCTTCTTTCTTTCTGCCGGTTGAGATCCCCCTGGCGACGGTTCGCGGCCTGGTGGAGGCTTCGGTGCCGCGGCAGCTCGACGAGGAGCAGCAGGAGGACTACTCGCCGGTTCTCACAGAGGAATCCTGGCGGCTCCTCGCCACGCGCGGCGGGATCGACGTGGGCTTCGCGGCGGACCGCTTCATCTTCCGCTTTCCGGTCGCCGGCCGGATCGCCTTCGCCGGCCGGCTGCGGCCGGTGCCGGTGGGGCGCGGCGTGCCGGTCCACGAGACGGTGGACTTCTCGGGTGTGGTGACCGGATCGGTGAGACCGTCTCTCGCGCCGGACTGGCAGCTCCGGCTCGAATCGCACGCGCAGCTCGATCTGAGCCGTGCGGACGTGGTGATCTTCCGGATCGTGAGAGTCAGCCTGAAGAGCCTTCTGCAGGACGAAATGGATCCGATCCTCGGGCGCGAGCTCCGGCGGGCCGCCGAGCAAGCCGTGGCCGGCTGGAAGCTTCGCGAGCAGGCTGCGGAGGCCTGGAAGTCGCTGCACTTCTCGCAGGAAGTCCTGGACGGCGAGGGGCTGTGGCTGCGTTTCCGGCCCGAGGAGGTGCGGGTCGCCGCCTTCCGCGCCGAAGGGGACCGGCTGCGGACCGGGCTCGCCATCGCCGGCGAGGTGCACCTGGGGTTTTCCCAAGGGGGGCCCCAGGGAGGGACAAATGCGGCGGCGCCTCCCGCTCCAACTCCCTTGCCGCCGCCGGGCGTCCTCGCCGAGACTTCGAGCCGGCTGGAGATCGACGTCCCCGTCCTGGCGTCGGACGCGGACCTCTCGCGGCTGGCCGCGAAGCGTCTCCAGGGGACGCACCAACGGCTCGGCGGCTACGACATGACCATCTCCGGAGCGAGCCTGCGGGTGCTCGGGGACGGCATGCTGGTGGCGCTTGATTTCCAGGCCCGGGGACCGTTCGCGCGCGGTGCCCGCGGCCGGCTCTTTCTGCGCGGCCAGCCGGTCTTCGATCCCCAGGCGAAGGCCCTGCGCCTCGCCGGCCTGGACTATGACCTGGCGACACGGAGCCGCCTGCTCCATGCCGCGGACTGGCTGCTGCGCTCCGATCTCCTCTCCTCCCTGGAGCGCGAGACGCGCTTCGACCTCGCCGCGACCCTGCGGGAGGCGGACCGCAAGGCGCAGGAGGCGGTGAAGAACCTGCGCTTCCCGGCCGGGCTCCAGGGAGAGATCCGGCTCGATTCCGCCAGCGTGACCCGCCTGGTCGTCGCCGACGGCTATCTCTACGCGCGCTGCCGTATCACCGGCACGAGCACACCGCTGACCTGGAGGTTCGGCATGTAGAATGGAGTCTCATGAGCGCACCACGATGAGCGAATTTTTCCGCAAGTTTGCCCACAAAACCTCGGTCGCCGTCGGCTCCGCCTGGGCCTTCCTGATCGCCTTCGGCGTGATTGGCGTCTGGGCGGTCACCGGCCCGATCTTCCACTTCTCCGACACCTGGCAGCTGGTGATCAACACGGGCACGACGATCGTCACCTTCCTGATGGTCTTCCTGATTCAAAATACCCAGAACCGCGATGCGCAAGCGATGCACTTGAAGCTCGACGAGCTGCTGCGCGCCGTGTCGGAGGCGCGCACCGGGATGGTGGACGTCGAAGACCTGTCCGACGAAGAGCTGAAGAACCTGCATCGCGAATACCAGCGGCTCAGCGAGCAGCGCCAGGATGAGCAGGGCGAAGAGGGCCCGGGTGACCAGGAGACGCCGAAGGAGACTTGACCTGCTCCTTGCCGGTCGAGCGGAGGAAGCACCATGAAGACGAGAGTCCTTCTCCTCAGACCTGCCGCTCCTTCGACCGGCCACCTCGGCAATTCCCATCCCTGGCTGAAGGTCGCTCCCCCTGATGACAGGTATGAGCAGGAGGCAGACCGGAAGGCCAGGGAGGCCGTGGCGGCTCCGGTTGCGCCGGAGCCGCTACGGCCGTTTCCGCCGCCGGCGCGGCCACCGGGGTTCGCCCTCCCGCCCGTCTCCCGGGACCTGCCGGCGAAGGCGGGCGGAAGTCATCCACTGCCGGAGAAGGTCCGCGCGGCCCTGCAGCCGCGCTTCACCGCCGATCTCAGCCAAGTGAGGATCCACGAGGGAGAGCGCGCCGATCAGATGGCGCGCACGCTGGACGCCCGGGCCTTCACGGTCGGCCACGACGTCTTCTTCCGGAGAGGAGCTTGCGATCCCAACACCCGCCTGGGCCGTGAGCTGATCGCCCATGAGCTCGCCCATGTCCAGCAGCAGCAGCACATGCCCCACGGCACGGGCGCCATCGCTCAGAGGAAGGTCGTCACCAAGAGATATGGCGACAAGACCTTCGAAGCCGACTGGAAGTTGGCCGGCAAAGCACTAGACCAGTACTTCCAGGACCTCGGTGAGAAGGTCTTGCAGACGCCCGGATTGATGTCCATGGAAGCGCAGTACGTGAAGATCTATGGGCTCGAAGAGGACCAACTGAACGATTGGGAGGTGGGTTTCATCCAGAACGTGGAAGGCTCGAAGCATGATCTGTTCTGGAAGGGGATCGGCCGCACGAGCCAGGGGCGCAGCATTCTCGTCGATGGCTGGCACAAGGATACGGAGCGAGAGGATGGCTGGTACGACGCTCGGAGAGCAACGCATGGCGAGGACGAGGAGGTCGAGCAATCCAGCGAGGGATCCGGCTCGAGCTCGGAGTCCGAGGCCAGCTCCGTACCGATAGCAATCGCTCGCCACGTCAGCAGCTCCGACACTCCGCAGTCCAGGATATGGTGGGATCTTGCCGAGGAGGGCGAAGAGCCTCTCCAGTTGGTGAAATCGGAGGGCCAGACCAAATTCTACGTCTGGCTGGCGGCGAAGTCGAAGGACGTCAAGACTATCTATCTCATCTCGGAGGCCCGATGGACGTTGGACTGGGACGCGCGTGCGGATTTCGAGAATCGGACTCTGACCCAGGGAGAGGAGGGAGGAATCGAAGTGACCCAGGAGCCGGCCATAGGTTTCTCCCAGAAACCGAAGCTCAGAGGGAGCTCGGCGAAGCAAGGCTCCCGAACCGTAGAGTTCGAATGGGAGCCCGAGAAGGAGAGGAGGACGAGCAGTAAACGGCGGCAGCCGGAAGAGACGGAGAACCCCACCCACAAGGGTAAGGATAAGGGTAAGGGTAAGAAGAAGAAGAAGAAGAAGCTCGATGAACCCTAGCCGCCGCTCATCCATCCGGCCTCTTCCTGCGTAGCATCCTCAGGGCGACTCGCCCGGGAGGTCCCTTTGCCGAGACGCAGTCATCTCCTCACCTTCGCCGTGCTTCTGGCCCTCGTCGTGCCCGCCGCCCGGGCGCACGAGCTGGGGAAGGTCCAGGTCTACGCCACCTTTCTGAAGGACGGCACCTACCGGATCGAGCTCGTGGCCGACGAGGAGCACCTGACCTCCAAGGATGTGGGGGGACCGGCCGGCGAGACCCGCTACGGCCCCATCCGCGGGATCTCCGGGGAGGTCGACCGGCGCTTCGGGCGCTTCTTCCGCTCTCTGGTGGACGGCGCGGCGATCGGCTTCGATGGGCGGCCCGTCCGGCCCGTGGTCGAGATGGCTCCGCCCGATCCGGAAGCGCCGCCGGGCCGGATGACCCTCCTCCTCCACGGGCCGATCCCCGGCGGCGCCCACACGTTCACCTGGTCCGAAACCGCGGGCCTCGGGTCCTATCCGCTGATCCCGCAGAGCGAGGGGGACGAGAGCGCCGCCTGGCAGTGGCTGGACGGGAATGCCGCGAGCCAGCCTTTCCGCCTCGCGGCCGCGGTGGTCCCACCGACCCGGCTGGAGATCATCGGCCAATATCTGCGGCTCGGCTTCACCCACATCTTGCCGAAGGGGCTGGATCACATCCTGTTCGTGCTCGGCCTCTTCCTTCTCTCGCGGCGCGTCAAGCCGCTGCTCCTCCAGGTGACCTCGTTCACCATTGCCCACACGGTGACGCTCGCGCTCAGCATCTACGGCGTCTTCTCCCTCCCGGCGTCGATCGTCGAGCCGCTGATCGCCCTGTCGATCGTCTTCGTGGCGGTCGAGAACGTCTTTACCTCGGAGCTGCGCCCCTCGCGGGTGGCCCTGGTCTTCGCCTTCGGCCTGCTCCACGGCCTGGGCTTCGCGGGTGTCCTCTCCCAGCTCGGCCTCCCCCGGGCGGAGTTCCTCCCGGCGCTGCTCAGCTTCAACGTCGGCGTCGAGGCCGGGCAGCTCGCGGTGATCAGCCTCGCCCTGCTGGCGGTCGGCCTGTTCCGCCAGCGGAGCTGGTACCGCAGCGCGGTCGTTGTCCCTGCCTCCCTCCTGATCGCCGCCGTGGGGCTGTACTGGTCCGTCCAGCGGGTCTTCTTCTGAGCGCCTGGCACGCCGAGTGCTAGGTGGAACGGTTCGGCGTTGTAAAGCAGTGGACCGCCGGCCGGAGATCCGGCCGGTTGAACCGAGAGAGGTGGAGAGATGGATATCGTGACCTGGCTCATCGTCGGTCTGGTGGCGGGAGTTCTGGCGTCGTTCGTCGCTGGAGGCGGCTACGGGCTCCTCGGCGACATCGTCATCGGCATCATCGGCGCCTTCGTGGGCGGCTGGCTCTTCAGCAAGCTGGGGTTGAGCACACCTTTCGGAGGCTTGGCCGGCACAATCTTCGTCGCCTTCATCGGCGCGGTCGTTCTCCTGGTCATCCTGCGGCTGATCAGGCGAGCCTGAGGAGGGGCGAGCGAGAGGCACAGTGTCTCTCGCTCGGGTATTCCTGCTCTGCGCCTACGGCGGGCACCCCGCGCAGTTCGGACGAGGAGATTCCTCGGGCTGGGGGCGGACCCATGGATCGCAGGAACCTTTCAGCGGGGGACTGACGTCGCGAGGCTTCGAGTGATCCACCACCCTGAGATCAAGGGGGTCGCACCTCGGACAGGAGACAGATCCGCTGCGCATACAGGCCTCCTTGAACGCGTCGCAGAGCAAGAGCCTGTGGACTCCTGGAGGAGTTGACGTCGGAGGGGAGCCCGTGCCGAACCCGAAGTTCGCGGTCAAGGACGCCACCTCCTCCCCGCTCCCGTCGAGGATGTTCATGACCCGATGAGAGTCGTAGTCAGGGTATGAATCCCACACCGCGGCGGCGATTGCCGAGGCGACGGCTGTGGCAACGGAGCTGCCGGTGTACAATATGCTTTCGCCATAGGCGGCCCGCCGTGGCATTCCGCCGGGGCGGGAATTGCCCAGAGGCTGGTTGTTCGCTTGCAGTCCACCCACGGCATAGAGGAGCGGCCCCTTCTGAGACGGGCGGCAGCTCTCCTCCTGCGGAGGTTCGCTCTCCCAGGCGGCTGGCAGGAGAGGCCCGAAATTCTCGCAGGGCTCCCGTTTCTGATTGCCCGCTGCCGCCAGCACTAGGACGTCGAACTTGGCCGCATATTGCAGGGCCTGATAGACCGCCTGCGTTCCCGCTCGCATCTCGGCGGCCTGTGCTTCGTCGAGGCCGCCGAAGAGCCTTCCGTCCCAGGCCAGGGAGAGATTGAGCACGAGATGCCGCTGCGAGCCACCCCTCTGCCGATCTCTCCACCAACTGTCCACCTCGTTCCGAATGGCCTCGGCGAGATCGCTCTGCATGCCGAGATAGCCTCCCCGCTCGCGGTCGATCACGTTGTGGTCCGGATTCTTCGCGTCGAAAGCGAGGATCGGGAGGGCCAGTTGGGTGGTGATCTGCGCGGCGCAGTGGTCATCGGACTCCGGGGTGCAGACCAGTTTCCGGGCGATATGGGCGAGGACGAAGCCATGCGGCGAACGGCCCGATCTCTCAGGGATGCCCTCATGGGTCGGCTGGGTGTCCAGGAAGGCCAGGCGAACGCGCGGCGGGCCATCGCCGACCCTGAGTGGTACCTCCGGCTTTCCGGCCTGCGCAAGGAAATCCTGGGAAACAGGCGTCCAGGGATTCTCTGCCGGGTCAAGCTCAGCAGAGGTCCCGAGGGCCGCGCAGTCCTGATCGAGCCGCACCAGCTCGCTGCTCGCCGCCGGTGGGAACGGGAGGTCCTTTAGCCCTTTTTTCCGATCCGCGATCTCGTACACGCAAAAGCGGTTGAGCTCCTGGATTACCTGGATCAACTCAGGGCGGGGGACCTTCTCGGAATCTGGCTTCTCGCAGTAGTCCGCCGACAGCTGGACAGGCGCGAGTTGGGGAAAGAGGGGGCGCACGGTCCAGCCTGGGATTTTCGGACATCGACCTCCAGGTTGGCTGATTCCGATCCAGCGCCATTCGGCGCAGGCCTTCGCGGGATCCAGATGCTGATCCGGATACCGATCTGGATACTGAGGTCGAAGAGTCGAGCAGGCGCTCAGTCCGATCGCAATCCAGGGAACGATCCAGACGAAATGTGTTCTTCGCATGGTCCTGTCTCCTTGAGGTGGACGCTCGGCCGAAGAGGCGGCGGTTTGTGGCGTCGTAGAGGTACTTCGCCGCCGGAGTGCGGTTTCTGACAGACGCTCAGGGCACGAACAGGCGGAAGCCCTGCCAGTCCGCTCCAGGAGCCTGCTGACGCCAGTAGAGCTGGGCGCGCTGAAAAGCTACGGCAAGGTCCAGGTCCGGCTCTCGGTTCAACTGCTCGTAGAGTGCGGTGAAGAACGCAGGCACCTTGCGATCGTCGGCGGGTCGAGTGGAGGCCACGACCGCCCGTGAGCCGGCGAGGAGAAAGGCTTGAGCCAGGCCGAGGCTCTCGACAGGAGTCTCGGTGGACGATCGGCCGGTGTCGCATCCGGAGAGGACGACCACGGCCGGTACCCGTTCGAGCGCCAGCAGATCCCCGAGGGTCAACTGCGTCCCTTCGGCGAGGAGCATGCTGCTGTCCCAGCCGCCAAAACCGGAAAAGACGCCGTGACCGGCGTAGTGCAGGAGATCGGCGGTAGCAAGCCCGTTCCGCACGCTCTCGGCCGAGGCCCCTGCGCTCTTCAGCTCCTCCGTGATCCAGGGCCGGGGGCCGGCTTCCAGAGCCTTGCGGATCGTCCGCACCTCGCCGAGCGCTCCCGGCAGGTCGTCGCGGGGATCTGCCACCAGGAGGGCATGCCTCCCAGAAGGCTGCGCAGGTCCCGAGGGAACGGGGAGATCCAGCCCATAGACCACAGGACGGCTTGCCAGGAGGACATCGCCGTCGAACTGGAGCGCGTGAAAGTCGACGCTTTGGAGGGGTCCACTGGGCAGGATGCGGAGCCGCTGGGCCTTTTCAATGGCGTCGTGGAATGGGAGGAGCAGCCGCCGGGACAGCTCGCCTTGCAGCAACAGAGCGCTGGGAGGGAGATCGAAACGGTGTGTCGCAATGGTCTCTCTATCCGCGGCGAAGCCGACCCAGCCGTGAGAGAGCGGGCACCAGGTGAGAATCAGCTCGCCGGGGCGCGGTGGCTGCAGTGTCTCCTCCAGCGGCTCTGCCGAGTCCTCGAGCGCCTGGAAGGCCTCGTCCAGGAGCTCGCGGACTTTCTGCGTCTCCTCTCTTCTCGCGGCCTGCTCCTGGCGGAGTTGGTCGGCAGGGAGCTTCCAATCGTCCTTCGCTCGTTCCTCCAGGGCTGCGCGTTTCTCCTGGTAACGCTGCAGAAGGAGCTCCCAGCGAGCCCGCCGGTCCGGCGTCAGGCTCGCCAGGCGATCGCTACGCTCCAGCTGCCGGAGCATCCGCGAGCGGGCATGGCGCGCCACGGTCAGGGCTTCGGCCGTCCGGCCCTGGTCGAGGAGGATCTCGACATGCAGGCTGACGATCGCCTGGCGCGTAGCCATGAAAGTCTCCCTCCCTTCATGGATGGGGACCTGGAGGCTCTGCTCGTCCAGCAGGGTTTCGGCCTTGCGGAGAATCTCCAGGGCCGCGGCCCGATCCCCGAGAGCTTCATGAGACCGCGCCTGCCCGAAGGTGGCCCGAAGCCTGCCGTCGGCGGAGCTCGTCTCGGCGGCGAGTTCCTCGAGTTTTTCGAATAGATCGAGAGCCTCCGCGGGCCGTTTCTCGCCCAGGGCGATCCTTGCCTCCAGATCGAGCCACCACAGAGTGTGGAGGAGAGGCGGATGAGGCTCGAGCTCATGCGCTCTGGCCAGAAAAACCTTCGCCTGCGCCAGACGGTCCTCCTGCAGGTGAGCCAGGGCCAGATTGATCAGGACGTTCACCCTCATTTCGGGCGTGGCCTGGTCGCAGGTCTCGTATAATGCCAGCGCCTCCGCGAGCAGGTCTGCGGGAGACCCGAAGCTCTCGCCGGCCTCGCGAGCCAGCAGTGCGGACCAGGCCTGGTTGTTGAGGAGAACGGCCTGGTCGCAGGAGCTCGCGGCGTATGGCCTCTGGCGCAATCGGGCGAAGAGCTCGACAGCTTCGCGGGAGCGGCCGACCGTGCGCAGGAGCAAGGCCAGATGCTCCTCGGCGACCCATTGGTAACGAGGCATCCTCACCCGCTCCGCGATTTCCTCAGCCTTCTCGATCTCGGCCATGGCCGAGCGGTAATCTCCCTCTCTTGCGGCAAGGAGGCTGCGGTGGTAGGCCACGAGATAGCGGGATTCCGCAGGTGCTTCGGGCGGTAGCCTCAGACGGTCCAGTCTCTCGCGGGCGGTAGCAAGCCGGCCGGCCTGGATGTCGTCATACGCGCGGAATGTCGTCGTATTGACTTCGTTTAGGACGTCGTGGGATGTCCCGAGCTCGCGAGCCTCGCTCTCGGATGTCGCAAGCGACAGGGACCACACCGCCCGCCCGCTCTCGGTCTCAACGAGCACGTCGATTCTCTCCGTCTCGGGAGGGATGGTCAGCGAGAAGAGCTGTCCTTCCCGGACGGGCTCGCCAGCGGTTTCGATCTGCTTTCCTCCGGTCTTGATCTCGATCTGCGCTCCCGGCGGGGCTCCGACCCAGAGACGCAACTGCCGACCCGGCTTGAGCCTGCACTCGGGACCTGGCAGCAGCACGGCCTGACAGCCGGCATACTCCACCTCCAAGGGAATGCTGGGAGGAGAGGAGGAGCCTCCAAAGAGAAGGAGGGCCCCGAGGAGGGATCCAAGGAGAGATGAGTGGAGCTTCACGGCTGGTGCTCCCGGGGTTGGATGCGGATCTCCGTCGATACGGCGATCCATTTTGGTTTCCGGGTCCGGGTTCCCGCGTTCAGGCGACCCAGCTCGGCCGGACCCGGCAGCTCGCCTCGGCCGACCACGGCCCAGAGCGTCCAGACCCCCGGCTGAAGATCGCGGCCGAGCATGCTTTCCATCCTGACCGCTCCTCGGACGGAATCGATCTCTCTGCGGACGACCTGCAGGCCGCGCAGGTCGCCGCCGCGCAGGACGAAGCATTGCGCGTCGAGACCCTTCCCGGCGGTTTCGGTGGCGGGGCGGAGGACGATTGTGAAGTGGTCTCCCGGCTTGAGCACGGGGACCTCCACCGCCTCGGCCTCCTCCCCCCTCGATGTGCGAACGCCGCCGGAGACCTCCAGCGAATACCAGGGGAGCGGCGCCGCGGGGCGCACGAGCAGCACCACGACGGCCGCAGCCGCCGCGGCCGCCAGGCTGCCCCATCCGACCAGGCGGGAAGCGCGCCTCCGGAAAGGCAACGGCTCCGCCGGCACGGAACCCTGCTCGCGGATCGCCTGGACGACGCCGGCATGGAAGTCGGGTCCCAGCGGCCGGAAGGCCTCCCAGGCCTCGCGGGCCTCCTCGGAAGCTGCGGCCAGGGCGCGAAGCTCCTCTTCCTCTTCCGCAGACAGCTCGCCGCTGCTCAGCCGGTCCCAGCGCTCGTCGAGCCGGCTGCGTTCTTGGTCCTGGTTCTCCCGATTCACCTGTGTCAGCTCTCGTGTCCAAGGGTCGTCGCTCATTGCCTTCCGCCCTTCAGAGGTCTTCGCTGGCCCAGCGGGTTGTCTGACATCTCGTCGAGCAGGCGGTTGGCCAGACGGCGCAACCGGCTCCGCCACGCATAGACCGCGTCGGCGCTCATGCCGGTCTGCCGGGTCACCTCCTCGCACGGCAGCTCGCGCAAAAAGAGGAGATCGAAGAGGTGCCGGCCCAAGGGGCTCAGCTCCTCGGTGAGCCGCTGCAGGAGCAGCCTGATCTGCTCGCGCGACGCGGCGATCTCCTCCGGTCCGCTCTCCGGGGACGCTTGATCCAGATCCTCGGAGAGGGTGGGATCTTCTTTCCAGGGGCTCCGCTTGCCGCTGCGCAGGACCGACGCCGTCTGCCGCTCCGCGACGAGCCCGACGAAGTTGACCAGGCTCAGCCCCCGTTCTGGCTGCCAGCTGCGGAGGACCTTTCCTCCGTCGGCGAAGAGGACGAGAAAGATCTCCTGGGTGAGGTCTTCGACCTCCTGCCGGATGTTGCGGCCGGCGGCCGGGCCGGTCCGCCACAGGAGGAGGCCGCGGGCCACCCGGCTCTGGATGACCGGCGTCAACCGGCGGACGAGCCGGGTGAGAGCGGGCTCGTCCCCGGCCAGTGCGCCAAGTACCTCTTCGCGAGTCGACTCGTCATCCATCCTTGCGCGCTTTCGAGGATGATGACGATTATAGAGCAAAGACGCGGGAGCCACCGCCCTGCCCGCCGGCAGCCGGCAGCCTGTCCGCGCTCCGCGTGATCTATTGTCCGGCGAGGAGCTCTTCGAGCGCCCGCCGGAACGCTTCCGGCTCCTCGAAAAACGGCAGGTGCCCGCTGTGCTCGAACACCACGAACTTCGAGCCCGGGATCGCCTTGTGGATCTCGTAGGCGATGCGCGGCGCCACGTTGAAGTCGTAGCGGCCGGTGCCCACCAGGACCGGGAAGCGAAACTTCGCCAGCTCGGGGTTCAGGTCGAACCGCGCGAGGTCCGCGGTGATCGCCTGGTTGACCGCGTGGCGATAGGCGAACGCGGGCGCGGCGGCGAGGAAGGCGTCCCGCTTCTCGGGAGAGACGAAGAGCATCGACATGTACTCGCGCAGATCGGCCGCGATCGCCGTCTCGTCCCCGAGCGTAATGGCATAGGCGAGAGCCTTCTCCTTCTCGTCGGTCTCCGGGAACACGTCCGCGAAGAGGAAGCGGGTGTCCTGCCAGCGCGGCGCCGCCGAATCGAGGATGACGAGGTGAGAGATCCGTTCGGGATGGCGGGCCGCATACGCCATGGCCAGGAAGCCGCCCCAGGAGTGCCCGAGGAGATCGATCTTCTCGTAGCCGAGATGGGCGCGGAGCGCCTCGAGGTCGGCGATCTGATCGGCGAGGGTGCACGACTGCCCCGGCTTCAAGGCCTCCGAGCGGCCGTTGCCACGCTGGTCCCAGAAGACGACCGGACGGCTCTCGGCGATCTTGTCCCACACAGCGGAGACGTGGAGGTAGGCGTGGTCGAATCCGGGTCCGCCGTTGGCGAGGAAGAGAGGAGTGCCCGCACCTCCGCCGCGGACCTCGTAATAGAGCGTGGCGCCGGGTGCCGCGAACGTCTTCCCGGCCTCCTCCGCGGCGCAGAGCGGCAGGGCCAGGGCAATCCCGAGCAGGCCGAGACCTGCCGTCCGGAACACGGACAACCTCCTGGACTCTCTCTGGAGCATGGACGCATTGTAACGGTGTTGGCGGGACAAGAACAAAAAGAATTGCCGCCCTGGGTAAGAGGGCGGCGACGACTACGGCGACTACAAAGGCGCCACCTGAAACAGCGGGGGCGCAACTCCTCAGGGTCGGGTCCGGCGCCGGCGGTCCTCCAGTCCTGCCGGCGGCGGGGACGTTGGGTCTGTGTGGCGTGTGCCACGGTCAGGATCAAATTCTTCTTGCCAGATCTCTAAGGCAAAGTCGATGCCAGGCCCGAAAGTCCCTGGAGAGCCCCTGAAAAGCGGGTTCAGCCTTCCTGTTTCCGCTGCGTTCTGCCATGGCTCCTCTGCGGTGTCCTGCGACAGCCCGTTGCAAGCTGCAACAGGAAGGCATGAGATTGAGCTAAAATCCTGGAATGGCCGACCTGGTCCTGGTGGTGGACGACGATCCGATGCAGTGTGCTCTCCTCGGGCATTGGCTCACCGAAGCCGGTTTCGAGGTGAAAATTTTTGGCGATGGCGCTTCCTGCCTCAAGGAGCTGGAGCGCTCGCTCCCGTCGGCGGTCTGCCTCGACCTGTCGATGCCGGGCATGAGCGGGATGGCTACCCTGGAAGCCATCCGCCAGAGAGATCGGGCGTTGCCGGTGCTCATCCTCACGGCCGATCCGGCGGTCGAGAAGGTGGTGGCGGCCATGCACCTCGGGGCATACGACTACCTGGTCAAGCCGATCGACCGCAACCGGCTGCTGACCTCGATTCAAAACGCCATCGAGCGCTTCCGCCTGGAGCTCCGGGTCACCGAGCTCGAGCGCGAGGTGCGCTGGCACCGGGATGAGCAGGCGATCGTCGGCCTGTCGCCGGGCGTCCGGCAGCTCTTCCAGCAGATCGACCGGGTCGCGGCGAGCGACATCACGGTTCTCATCCACGGCGAGAGCGGCACCGGCAAGGAGCTCGTGGCCCACGCCCTTCACGAGGCGAGCCCGCGCCACGGAGGCGCGCTGGTCGCGGTCAACTGCGCCGCCATTCCGGAGCCGCTCCAGGAGTCCGAGCTCTTCGGTCATGAGCGGGGCGCCTTCACCGGCGCGACGGAGCGCCACAAAGGCAAGATCGAGCTGGCGGACCGCGGCACCCTCTTTCTCGACGAGGTCGGCGAGATTACGCCGTCGCTCCAGGCGAAGCTCTTGCGCGTCCTCCAGGAACGGACGTTCCAGCGGATCGGAGGCACCGCCGAGCTTCGTTCGGACTTCCGGCTGGTGGCCGCTACCAACCGGGATCTGGCGGAGGAGGTCAAGAAAGGCCGTTTCCGCGAGGACCTCTTCTTCCGCATCGCGGTCTTCGAGATCGAGGTGCCGCCTCTGCGCGAGCGCGGAGAGGACGTCCTGCTCCTGGCCAGGAGATTCCTGGCGGATGCCACCGAGGCGGCGGGCCGGCCGCCGGTGGAGCTCTCGCCGGAAGCGGCCGAGGCGCTCCTCGCCTATCCCTTTCCCGGCAACGTCCGCGAGCTCCAGAACGCCATCCAGCGGGCCCTGATCGTCAGCGATGGCGCGCGCATCGAACGGCAGGACCTGCCGGCCCGGATCCTCGCCGAGAGCGCCTGTCCTCCGCAGGAGGCCTCCGCCCGCGAGCTGTCTGCCCCGCGGCAGGCGGACCCCTCGCGTCCGCTCACCCTGGCGGAGCTCGAGCAGCAGGCGATCCAGGCGGCCCTCGCCCGCACCCAGAACAATCTCTCACAGGCTGCGCGCGAGCTCGGCATCGATCGTTCGACGCTCTATCGCAAGCTCCGCCAGAGCGAGGGCGCTCCGCCCTGAGATGGATCACTCTGCCTCTTTCGTTTTCTTTGGCCGCCGCTTTCTCCGGCGCAGGGGCAAGAAAGTGGAGAGGAGATCGAGGCGCGAGGGAGGGGGAGTACCCGGAAGACCCAGCCGCCAGGTAGCGCCGGCGGAAACCCGACTGAAGGTCTTGACGAGGCGAAAGATCATTGCGACAGGAGCTCCTTCGGTTCGATGCCAGCTTGATCGCGGCAGTCGTTTTGCCGTGCCTCCAGGGGCAATCCCGGTGCCAGGGCTGCGAACCCGAAAAACCCTCGATTTTCCTCCTCGCCTGCTGCGCTCCGCCACGTCCGCCGCGGGACCTGACGCGCCTTGCGACATTGTGCTGATGCGGATTGCGACAGTCCGCCGACCGGCAGAATCGTGGTATGAAAGGGAAGTGAGAGGACGGAGGGTGAGAGCACGAAAGGAGGTTGCCTTGCACACACGGGAATTGGGAAGGAGCGGATTGTCGGTCTCGGCGTTGGGGCTGGGCTGCATGGGTATGTCGGACTTCTATGGTCCCAGCGACGAGGAGAAATCTCTTGGGACCTTGCACCATGCCGTCGAAATCGGCGTCACGTTCTGGGATACGTCCGACATGTACGGGATCGGGCACAACGAGCGGCTCGTCGGCCGCGCGCTGAGGGGGCGCCGCGACCAGGTCGTCCTGGCGACCAAGTTCGGCGTCGTCCGTGGAGCGGACGGAGCCTTCCTCGGAGTCGACGGGAGCCCCGATTATGTCCGCCGGGCCTGCGATGCGAGCCTCGAGCGGCTGGGGGTGGATCACATCGATCTCTACTACCAGCACCGCGTGGACCGGAAGGTGCCGATCGAGGAGACGGTCGGCGCCATGGCGGAGCTGGTGAAGGCGGGGAAGGTGCGCCATCTCGGGCTCTCCGAGGCCTCGGCCGGCACCGTGCGCCGGGCGGTGGCGGTCCATCCGATCGCGGCCTTGCAGACCGAGTACTCGCTGTGGACCCGCGACGTCGAAGCCGAGATCCTCCCCGCCTGCCGGGAGCTTGGCATCGGTCTGGTGGCCTACAGCCCGCTCGGCCGCGGCTTTTTGACCGGCAAGATCCAGAAGGTCGACGATCTCCCGGAGAACGACTGGCGCCGGACCAATCCGCGGTTCCAGGAAGAGAACCTGGAAAAGAACCTGGTCCTGACCGAGCGCATCCGGCAGATCGCCGGAGACAACGGATGCACGCCGGCCCAACTCGCCCTCGCCTGGCTCCTCGCCCAGGGGCGGGACATCGTCCCCATCCCCGGCACCCGGAGCCAGGAGCGCCTGGAGGAGAACGCCGCCTCTTCGCAGGTCGCCCTCTCGGCCGACAACCTCGCGGAGATCGAGGACCTCCTGCCCTCCTCCCTGGTGGCGGGGCTACGCTACACCGAAGCCGGGATGGCCGGCGTCAACGTGTAAACTTGCAGAGCTGTCGAACGACGGCGGTGAGGCATGAAAGAAATCCACGAGAGCAGCGCGGCCGCCGAGCTCCGGCGGGAAGAGGCGCGCGTCGAGGCGCAGAGCGACGTCTTCCGGAAGGAGCTCGGGCTCACCGATCTCGCGCTCACCCAGGTCCTGTTCATCGTGGGCCTCCCCTGGATCGGCGTCGCGGCCAAGCAGGGACCTTCGCACATCGTCCTCTGGCTCCTCGCGATGCTCTTCTTCTATCTCCCGTCGGCGGCGGTGGTGATCTACCTCAACCGGATCATGCCTCTCGAGGGAGGCCTCTATCAGTGGGCCAAGCTCGGCTGCAACGAGTTCCTCGGCTTCATGGTGGCATGGAACCTGTGGCTGTTCGCCATCCTGAACACGTCGGAGATCGGGCTGCAGGTGACACAGTACCTGCGCTACATCCTCGGACCGGGCAGCGAAGGGCTGACCGCGAGCCCGTGGTTCATTGCCGTGATCAACCTGGTGACCATCGGCACCCTGGTTCTCCTGACGGTCATCGGGCTCGGCGTCGGCAAATGGGTCCACAAGGCGGGCGGCGCGCTGATGCTCCTCACCTTTGCCGCAATCGTGATCCTCCCCTGGCTGAGCCGGGCGCACGGCTCCTTGCCCGCCTACCATCCGCTGAAGCTCGAAATGCCGGTGCTGTCCCTGATGAGCCTCAACCTGCTCGGCAAGATGGGATTCGGTGCGCTGGGCGGATTCGAGTATGTCGCCATCCACAGCGGAGAATGCCGGGATCCGGTGCGTTCCATCGCCCGATCGGTGGCGCTGGCCGCTCCGGTCATCGCGGGAATGTTCATCCTCGGCACCAGCTCGGTGCTGGCGCTGGTCCCGCACGATCAGATCGATCTCATCGCTCCGATCCCGCAGGTGTTGAGCGAGGGCTTCCGCTCGTTGAGCGCCGCGGCGCCCATCGCGCCTATCGCCATCCTGGCTCTGCTGTGCATCCGGATGGCGCAGTCGAGCGTGATGTTCGGGGGCAATACCCGGCTACCGATGGTGGCGGGCTGGGACCACCTGCTGCCGGACTGGTTCACCCGGCTGCATGCCAGGTACAGGACGCCCGTTCATTCGATTCTCTTCGTCGGAGCCGCGACGCTCGCTCTGGGAATCGCGGGATTGATCGGCGTGGGGAAGCAGGAGGCCTTCCAGCTGCTGTGGAACGCCTCGGGTGTGTTCTACGCCTTGACCTATCTCGTGATGTTTTCCATCCCGCTCCTCGGATTGAAGGGGATCGAGCCGCGTCCGTCGCCCTGGCTGAAGGTGTGCGCCCTCTCCGGGCTCCTGATGACAATCCTCTATGTCGCTCTCTCGATCGTTCCCATCATCCAGGTGGAGAGCCGTTTCCTGTTCGCGCTCAAGATCTCGGGATTGATTCTCCTGGCCAACCTCCTGGGAGCGGCGATTTTTCTGGCAGCCGAAAGAAGACGCCAGGCGCTGAAAGCCGATCACGGCGTTTGAGAGGAGGACGCGCGCAGGATTCGCGCGGGCCAGGTGTTTCAGTCCGCAGAGGCTGACAGGTTGCCTGTCAGCCGAAAAGATCGTACTCGAACGACCGCATGGAGGTCTCATGAAACGAATGCTTGCAGCGAGTCTCCTGATCCTCTTCGCCCTTTCCGTCGCCCCTGCGGCCGAGGCCGCTCGGGTCCGCGTCGTCCATCGTGGCCGCCGGACCACGGTCAGGGTGCACACGGGCTTCCCCCTGCGTCGCCCTCTTCCGCCCGTCTACGTCCGCGCCCCACGGGTCACCGTGCGCGTCACGCCACGTGTGTTCCTGCCTCCCGTCGCGTTCGGCGCGGTCGTCGTCGCGGCGCCACCCGAGGCGAGGGTCTGGCGGGAGACTGAGCATCTCGACCGCGACGACGGGTGGACTGAATTCACCCTGAACGTCGACCGGCGGGGCCGCCAGCTTCTCCTGGAGGTCGATCGAGGTCCCGCGCAGATCAGCTTCGCCGAAGTCGTCTTCGACAACGGCGACGCGCAGGTCGTCGACTTCGCCGACACGGTCCGTGCGCAGGGCGTCTACACGTTGCTCGACTTCAAGGATGGGCGGAAGGTCGACCACGTGCGAGTCGTCGCGAAAGCCGACGCCGCCTCGAGCGAGATCTCGCTCCACCTGCTGGCGTAGCGCCTCCGGCCTCGACAACGCAGGAGACTCCAGCAGGAATGATGATGCTCCTCAATGGTGCGTGAGGGGCTCCAATCCCGGTGGCGCCGGAGTAGGATCTCGGGAGTCAAGGAGACTCCCATGCCCCAGCACAAGATCCAGCTCGATGAGAGCCAGCTCCCGGAAGCCTGGTACAACATCAACGCCGACTTGCCGGTGCCGCCGCAGCCGGTGCTGCATCCGTCCACCATGGAGCCGGTCACGCCGGACTTCCTGAGCGTGCTCTTCCCGATGAGCCTCATCCTCCAGGAGGTCAGCACCGAGCGCTGGATCGAGATCCCGGAGCCGGTGCGCGAGATCTACCGGCTGTGGCGGCCTACGCCCATGTACCGCGCCTGGCGGCTGGAGCAGGCGCTCGATACTCCCGCCCACATCTACTACAAGTACGAGGGCGTGAGCCCGGTGGGCTCCCACAAACCGAATACGGCGGTGGCGCAGGCCTTTTTCAACAAGGAGGCCGGGACCCGGGCGCTCACCACCGAGACCGGCGCCGGCCAGTGGGGGAGCGCGCTCGCCATGGCGTGCAGCATGTTCGGCATGGATCTCGAGATCTATATGGTGAAGGTCTCCTATCATCAGAAGCCCTACCGCCGGATCATCATGGAGAACTTCGGCGCGCAGGTGTTCGCCAGCCCCACCGACCGCACGAATTACGGCCGGAGCGTCCTCGAGCAGAGCCCCGACTCGCCGGGCTCCCTGGGCATCGCCATCTCGGAGGCGGTGGAGGTGGCCGCGACGTCGAACGGCGTCAAGAAGTACTCGCTGGGCTCGGTGCTCGGGCACGTGCTGATGCATCAGACGGTGATCGGCATCGAGTCGCTGCAGCAGATGGAGATGGCCGGAGAGTATCCGGACGTAGTGATCGCCTGCGCCGGCGGCGGCTCGAACTTCGCGGGATTCACCTATCCGTTCCTGCACCAGAGCTTCACCGCCGGAAAAAAGACGCGGGTGATCGCCGTCGAGCCGGCCTCGTGCCCCTCCCTGACCAAGGGCCGGTACGCCTTCGATTTCGGCGATACCGCAGCCATGGCGCCGATCGTCAAGATGCACACCCTCGGCCACACCTTCGTGCCGCCGGGTATCCACGCGGGCGGGCTGCGCTACCACGGCATGGCGCCCAGCGTGAGCGCGCTGGTCGAGCACGGCTTCATCGAAGCGCGGGCGGTACAGCAGCTCGCGACCTTTGAGGCGGCCGTGCAGTTCTCCAAGGCCGAGGGCATCCTGCCCGCGCCGGAGTCGGCGCACGCCATCCGTGTGGCGATCGACGAGGCCCTGCGCTGCAAGCAGAGCGGAGAGAAGAAGGTGATCGCGTTCAACCTCTCCGGCCACGGCCACTTCGACATGTCCGCCTACGAGGCGTACCACCAGGGCAAGCTCCAGGACCACGAGTATCCGACCGAGCTGGTCGAGGAGGCGATGACGCACCTGCCGAAGGTGGCGGTGTGAAACCGGGTTGAAAACCGGGGCTAAGAATTGGCCGTTCCCACCCCTGGGCTCGGGCCTCCCAGCCTCCGGGACGCTCTTCCCTGCTGCAAGCCAAGCTTGGGCTGCAGCAGCCCCTCCTTGACCTGCGGCAGGGAAGACCGTCCCTGCTGCGTAATCAGGCAAGCACGCTGCAAGGAATGAGCGGGCGACGTTTCCCCCAGGTTGACAAGCTGCAAGGTGTTGTCGCTCTGCTGCGGGTAGAGCCGTCTCTGCTGCGGATCAGGCTCTCCCTGCTGCGGGTATGCTCGATCTTGCAGCAGGGACTCTCGAGGGGACGTCTCCCCGAGCAGACCCTGAGCTGGGTCAATGCAACGCGAAGGCTCCCGTCGCTTGACCTGCTGGCAATCTGGCTCAAGATGCTGCATCATTGGTCCCGGCGAACCCCGGACAGGAGGATGCGATGAACGATGAATCGGTCGTGGAGATCCTGGCGCGGTTGGATGGGCAGATTGCGTATCACCAGGAGCGCGAGTCCTTCCATACCCAGCAGGAGGGGTTCCATCGCGAGCAGCGGACGTCGCATGCCGGGGAACTGGAGACGCTGCGACGGCATCGTGAGGCCCTGGGGGCGGCCGTGGCGGCCGCGGCGGCTCTGGCGCATAAGCCGCGGCCGTCGACGCCGGGAGTGGGAGAGCACATTGCATCGAGCGGGCGTCCGAAGCTGGCGCGCATGATTGCCCGGGTCGTCGCCGAACGATCGCCGACCGAGCCGTTCGGAGCGGCGGCGGTCACCCGGGAGGTCGAGCAGCGCTACCAGGCTGACTTGAAGAAGCCGGTCGATCCTCGCCTCGTCTCGATCGAGCTGCGCCGGCTGGTGAAGCGAGGTCTCCTGTATCTCGCCCGCCGGGGCCGCCCCCACGCCGAGGGGCTCTATGTCAGGCAGAGGCCTGCGTACCGTGCGTAACATCGTCCCCCTTGCTTCCTGAGCGGTGGGGCGGTAACATCGCGTAAGATGAGGCAAGGTCCTTCCGCCAGGCAAACTTCAGAAGATCACCGCCGGGGCCGGAGCGGTGCATCTATAATCTCGACGAGAGCCAACCGAGCACACCCTTGATGCCGAGAGCCAGCACGCAACCCGGTCTCTTTGCCGACCAGTCCGGCCCCCCTGGGGGCTCCCGGCTCTACCAGGCAATCACAGGAGCTCTCGGCTACGCCGGCTCTCCTCTCTTCTGTGAGGACGATGGCGCTGCCATTCTTGCTCCCGCGGACCGGCATTGGATCCGGGCGGCGCGCGAGGCAGGGGCGCGCGGAACGTACTTCTTCCGGACCTCTCCCGCCGACACGTCCTTCCGGCCGGCCGTCCATGTCGCGGAGGCTCCAACGCCGGAGGATGCCCGGGCGATCCACCGCCGCCTGTGGAACCAGGGCATCAACCCGTTCCTCATCGTCGTGCTCCCGGCCCAGATCCGGGTGCTCGCCGGTTTCGCCTTTCACCCTCAACAACCCAAGGTCGGCAGGATCGACCAGATCCGGGTTTCAAGGATTGTCGAGACGGTCATCTTGCAAGAGCTGGCAGCCTTCAGCGCTGACTCCATCAACCGCGGGGACGTCTGGCAGTGCCACGCAAAACACCTAGGAGCGGGTCGCCGGGTCGACACCAAGCTCCTCGCGAGTCTGAAGGCGTTGGGCGGCGTGCTTCAGCGGGACCATGACGTGGCGGACACGGCGAGCCATGGGCTGATCGGCAAGTTCGTCTACCTGTCCTACCTCCGGGCGCGTGACATCCTCTCCGACGAATGGCTTCAGGAAGAGGCCGGACTCACGCCGCAGGCGGTCTTCCGCGGAGAGACCTTCTCACCTGACCTGACTCTCCAGGGTTTCAGAGCCCTGTCGAGGGCGGTGGAGAAGCGGTTCAACGGGCATCTTTTTCCGATCCCGTGGGGGAGCCCCCGTGCGCCTCGAACCGAAGCGATCCGCACGGTTGCCCGTGTCTTCGCGGGCGACGACGTGCTCTCCGGACAGATCCATCTTCCCTTCACCGCCTACGACTTCTCGTACATCCCGGTCGAGCTTCTTTCGGCCATTTATGAGCAGTTTCTCCACGCCGAGGGCTCGGACACGTCCCCCCAACAAAGGGCCGCCAGGCCCGAGGAGCAGCAGGCCGAAGCCGCGGATCCGGAGAAGCAAGGCGCTCACTACACACCTGAGCCCTTGGCCGACTACCTGGTTTCGGAAGTCGATTCGGTGCAGCCGCTACGCCGGGGCATGAAAATCCTGGATCCCTGTTGCGGTTCCGGGATTTTTCTGGTCGTAGCGTTTCGCCGGCTCGTGGAGTTGGAGAGCGGCCGCCTGGGCCGGCCGCTCCGCGCCGGAGAGCTGAAGCGTGTGCTGGAGGCCGGAATCTTCGGTGTCGAGCGCAATGCCACCGCCTGCCAGATCGCCGGTTTCAGCCTCATCCTGGCTCTCCTGAGCTATGTAGAGCCGCCGGAGCTGCATCGGCACAAGAGCTTCAAATTTCCCCGCCTCATCGGCAACAACCTTTTTGTGCAAGACTTCTTCAATCCGGCCGGCGACTTCTGGAAACAAACGGCCCCCTCAGGCGGGTTCGATTGGATCATCGGAAATCCACCGTGGGTCGAGCTGAAAGCCGGCGATCCCAAGGATCGTTTCGTGCGAGACTGGTCCCATGAGCACCGGAAGGACTGTGGGCTCGCCCGTGATAGGACAGGCGAGGCTTTTGCCTGGCGGGTGATGGAGTGCCTCGCAGAAGACGGTGCCGTGGGTCTGATCCTGCATGCCAAGTCGCTCACCAACGATCATCTTGCCAGGTGGAGGCAGAAGTTTTTCAGTGGCGTCCAGGTGCATCGCATCACCAACTTCGCCAATCTGGCGTACGTCCTCTTCGCATCGGCCCAGCAGCCTGCAGCGACGGTCATCTATTCTCGACGAGTCGCGGAGCCCTCGTCCATTCTGCATGTCGGCCCCTTCGTCGCGCATCAAACTTCCCTCGCATTGAGGAGTCGCCAAAAACGAGCGTGGGTGATCAGCTTCTCGGAGGCGGAAGTCAAGTCGATACCGGCTGCCCAAGCGGCGGAGGGGCGGGCGGCGACATGGAAGATGGCTCTGTGGGGCACACCACGCGATGAGGCTGCGATTCGGCGGCTCCGTCGGATCTTTTCTACGCAGCTTGGCCAGTTGGCCGATGAACGGGGATGGAGCGTCCGCCTGGGCCTCCAGTTGCGGAAGGATGCGGGAAGACCGGAGGACCCCAATGAGTATCAGAAGGACCTCGAAGGCCTGAAGGTCCTGGACCATCAGGCGCTTCTTGGATCGGGTCCGACGCTTCGGATCTCGGAACGGTTTCTTCAGGAAAACCAGATCGGTTGCTTTTTGAGGAAGGGAAGGACGGCCGGAATGAAGATCATTCGTGGTCCTCGCCTATTCCTGTGGAATACTTTTGCCGCTTATTCCAGTGCAAAGTTCATCATCTGCCACGACAAGATCGGCCTGGCAGGTAGAAGCAGCCGCGAGATGAAGGCCGTAGCCGCCGTTTGGAGCTCCAGCTATGTGAGCTACCTTCTGTTTTTCGTCACCAGTGCAGCCTGGGGTCTCGGGTATAGCCAGATCGACAAAGGTGACGTTGATCGCCTCCCCTTCCCCGAGCTCACGGTGGAACGCGAGGCGGGGCTCGCGGCGGCCTGGGATGAAGCGGCAGCCCTGGAGCTCGGCGGAGTACCCTTCGAGAGCGTCAGAGAGCACCTCGATGTCCGCGTCGCGGCTCTTCTGGGCATCCCTGATCATGTTTCGCTCGTCGTGCGCGACTTTTTTCGCGTCCGCTACGAGCTGAACAAGGGAAAGGTTCCCCCGGACTTTCTCCAGAAGCCTGGCGCCGATGAGATGTACGCCTATGCCGCCCGACTGAGGGGTGAGCTGGATGCATTCCTCGGTGGCAGTGGGCGGCACAGAGTGTCGGTCCTGTCTTCGGGCCACGGAGTCTCCGTGTCGATCACTCTGACACAACCCGGTCCTGAGATCGAGCCGGAAATCCGTTCGGTGGCCGGCGGTGAGAGCGAGCAACTGGAATCTCTGCTCCGCGCCGCAGAAACCAGATTCAGTCAATGGGCCTACGTCAAGCGGAACGTACGCATCTTCGCCGGAGATACGATCCATCTGATCAAGCCGCCGCGGCGGCTGGAATGGACGGAGACGCAGGCGCTCTTGGACGCCGCAGACGTCATCGCAGAAGTTCTCGAAGCACAGACCTCCCGCGAGGCATGATGGCAGCCGGGCTCAGTGACGCATGGGGTCTCTACCTCGGGGCGATACGGTTCCATGCTCACCAGCTCCTCGCCTGGGCGCATGCAGATGCCCGCCCGGCGCTCCATGACGACTTGGACGAGCCATCCCTCACGGGGTTGCTGGGCGAGAAGATGAAGGTTCGTCTCGCCGCTCCCGAGACTCCCCAGGCGTACGACTACTATGCGATAGGAGACCAGGAACCTGTCAGCCCTTCCGGCCAGATGGGGAACGATCGTTTGAGGCTGGATCTGTGTATTATCCGTACGGGAGTCAAGCCGCGCCTTCGCTACATCGTCGAGGCAAAACGGCTCCGTACGGGGGGCTTTCCTATTGGGAGATACGTGGGCCGGAGCGGGATCGGCGACTTTCTGGAGTGCCGTTACGGTGCGGGGTGCCCCGAGGCGGCCATGATCGGGCTTGTTCAGAACAAAGACGCCGTCTACTGGCAAAGGGAGCTTCATCGGAGCTTCGACGCGGAGAGTGCCGCCGGACATCTCGCAGTGCTGGAGGGGCTCGCTCCGGTGCATATCCTGGAGAGCTTGCCCAACGAGCTCCAGAGTGTCCACCGGCGGACAGACACCACCCCGATCCGGCTTTTCCACATCTTTCTCGACTGCACGGCACCGGCTGCCACCATGTTGGAGTGATGGCCCTCTGCCGCTCAGTGACCGCCGTGCCCGCACCCGGTTCCGTCGGTGAGGCTCGTCAGCAGACCGTCGGCCGCGGTGATCGTCCGGTTGTAACAATCGCCAGCGCTGGTCCGCGAGGAATAAATCTGGGAGCTGGCGCGGTCCTGGAATCCAGCGAGGGCTCCCGACGGAGCGAACAGCAGCGTGTCGACCGACCAGATTTCGTTCCACCTGCGGAAGATACGCCTCATGCCCAGTTTCGCTCGTGCCGCGAAGATAGCATGGAGCGCAGAAAGAAAAAGCGCCGGCAGTACTCAGACCGGCCGGCGCAGGGAGGAAGGAGGCGCTGAGCCATGGCGAGGGAGATCTCCCATCCCCCAGACCCCCAGCCGCTTGTCCGCATAGATCCCGCCGGTGTGCCAGCAGCGCTCGTCGATCAGCCGCTGGGGGCTCGGGAAGCAGAACGGCGGGCGCTCCAGGTTGAGCGGGCGCCATCCTCCGGTCACGACCTCTTCGTTCTCGCGGTCACCGATGAAGGTGGTCGTGATGAGGTAGCGGGCGCCGCTCCGCCGCAGGTTCGCGAGCGCGCGCCAGATGTCCGCGGTGCGGAAGTGGACGAGGCCGTCGCGGCAGAGGACCACGTCGGCTGGCGGCAGCGGGTCGCGGGTCAGGTCCAGCCGCAGGAACTGCCGGTGCGGGCGGCTGTGCCGGCGGAGATTCTCGGCGATGATCTCGGGGACGACGTCCACCCCCAGGTACTGATCGACCGCGTCGGCCACGGGACCGATCCAGTTGAAATCGCCGCAGGGCGCATCGAGCAGGACGCGCGCCCCGAGGTCGTGTAGAGCTGCCACGAGGTCGTCGCGGAACGAGGCGCCCCTCTGCTGTGTCGAGCCGGGGCCGGACACCGATTCGTCGCTGCCCCAGGAGTTGGACCGGTGGGTCTCGGCGAAGACGTGCTCCATCTTCCGCCGCGGCGTGGCTCCGCCCGACCAGATTTCATTCCACTTGCGGACAATGCGCCTCATGCCCGGTCTCGCTCGTGCCGCGAAGATAGCATGGAGCATAGAAAGAAAAAGGCGCCGGCAGTACTCAGACCGGCCGGCGCAGGGAGGAAGGAGATTTTCAGGAGCGATTCTTGGGTCGTCCTGTCAGACCAATAAAGCAAGTCAAATGCCAGGTCAGACTCGAAAGCGCGGATTCCCTTCTTCTCGGATTTGCGGGCGGTCCGCGGACCGATGGCGCGGCGCTTTGCCACAGAGCCACTGGTGCAGTCTGCCCCGGGTGTTGCAAGCCGCCACAGCCATCTCCGGGTGATAGGATTCCCGAGACAAGGCAGGAGCCCGTCGCCGGGTTCACAGATGGAGGCCACACCGCACATCACCCTCCGGCCGTATCGAGTCGAGGACGCCCCGGCGCTCCATGAGGCGGTCTTGAGCTCCGTGGCCGAGATCCGTCCCTTCGGGTCCTGGTGCCATGCGGGTCTGACGCTCGACGATCTGCGGGCGTGGATCGAAGCCCAGGTCCAGGCGTACGAAAATCTCTCAGCCTTCGAGCACGCCATCGTGGCGGAAGGCGGCGCGCTCCTCGGCGGATGCGGTCTCAATCAGATCGACGACGTGAACCGCCGTGCGAACCTGGGCTACTGGGTCCGCTCTTCAGCCACCCGGCGCGGGGTGGCGACGGAGGCGATCCGCCAACTCGTCGAGTGGGCCTTCGCGAACACCGACCTCGTCCGGCTGGAAGTGCTCGTGGCGGCCGACAACCTCGCGAGCCTGCGGGCGGCGGAGAAGGCCGGCGCCGTGCGGGAAGGCGTGCTCCGGAGCCGGCTTCTCTTGCACGGCACCGCGCATGACGCGGTCCTGTTCTCTTTCGTGCGCGAAGCATGACTCCCCCTCTCCCGGGGGGTGAGGTTTCGAGGCTACGGCGGCTGCGGGCAGCTGCAGGTCTGGCAGGTCGTGAAGCCGACGTGGAAGAGCGCCTGGTTGTCGTAGGCCCCGGCGCCGCTGGGAAACTGGTTGAGCAGGGTTTCCCAATTCAGGACCGCGTTGCAGAAACAGGTCTTGTTGAAGGTCAAGCAGACGGTGTGGGAGCCGCAGGAACCGGCTCCCTGATTCTCGTTGTCGAAGGCGTGGGGATGAGAAAAGAGGGGATTGCCGTCGAGACAGGCCTGAGCCGCCACCGGGGCGCAGACCGGCCGGTTGGCGAAGAGGTCGTGGTTGATCCAGGCCGACTCGAAGAGATGGACCTCGCACGAGCTCCCCTGGTTGATGCACACGGTCAGGTTCTGATTGGCGTCGAGGCAGCCCGGGTCGGGTGCGTGGCAGAACGCGCGGGCGGCTCCGAAGGTCAGGTCCCAGCCGTTGGCGGAGTAGCACAGCCCGTTCGCGCCGTCCGGATCTCCCTGGCAGTGGATGCACTGGGTGCCGGGGTGCTCGGTGAAGTGCAGCGACGGGCAGGCGATGCCGCATTGGCTGGTCGGCAGCAGGGCCGGGTTGCAGGGCGCCTGGGTCGAGGACGGACAGGTGGCCGGATTGTTCGGATCGAACGGCGGCAGGTTGGGGGGCACGATGTCCGGCGGCCCGTGGTACTGGCCTCCCGGGGAGGGCTTGTGGATGATCGTGACACCCCCGACGGTCTGGGCTGTGGCGGCGGCGTCGAGGCCCAGGCCGAGCGTGAGCGCCAGGGACAGCGGAAGCAGCATACGGCTCGCATCGATCTTCATGGCAGGCTCCTTTCCTCGGCTCACCGCCCGCAGGCGCAGATCGGGCATTCGGGAATGATGTCGACCGCCTGGATCCAGGTGCCATAGCGGTCATCGGATTTCACGTACTCGCCGACCGCCCAGAGGAGGGTCGGGCTCGCCGGATCGATGGCGACCGCCCAGTAATCACCCCAGCGGTATGGCGGTGTCCCCAGGACGGCCTCCTTGTAACAGTGGTTTGCACTCGCGACGAGCACCTGGTATTGCATCTGTCCCTCCGCCGCGCAGGCGGCGCGGGCGGTGATCCAGAAGCTCACCGGCTCGGCCGGCGACGATTGGGCATAGGCCACCACCAGCGAGCGTTGGGCGTCCACGCCGACGGTCGGCAGATAGGTGTGCTGGGTGGTGTCGGAGGAGCTCCCGTGGATCTCTCCAGTCTGCACCAGTTGCGACCACGCCACCGGCGCGTCGGGGGGGCCGGTGCGGATCTGGTACCAGCGCGCCGCGTTGAGTTGGGTGGTGCCGGCCTGGCGGTGCACGGTGTGCGCCGCATAGAGATCGTCCTGGCGCCAGACGGCGTTCTGGAGCTGGCCGCTGGAGACGTCGATGGTGTCCGCGGCCGCCGCGCAACTGATCCACTGCGGCGCGTCGACGAACGGCTCGCGGTACCCGGGCACGGCGGCGTCGAATTCGGTGAAGCTCAGCTGCGTCGCATCGAGCGGCTTGCGCACCTTGACCATGTGCAGCTTCGGGAAGAGGGTGGTCTGGCTGCTGTTGTCGCGGAAGGTGCCGATGAACAAACCCATGGCCGGCGCGCCGATCGGCAGGTCGAGCGTCTGGGCCGCGCGCATCGACCAGTGGTATTGCGGCAGTATGGTGGTCTGCACCACGTCTACCATGGTGGTGATCTGCGGCGTGGCGGAGAGCATCGAGGCTTTGCCGATCGAGCGATAGAGCAGCGCGCCGGGCGGCACGTCGGTCGATCCCCTGAAGAGATTGACGCCCACGTAGATCGCCTGCCGGTCGAAGCCGAGCGATGGGTAGTCCGGGTAGTAGACGGTGGGGGAGAACGGCACGTCGGTCCGGAACACGGACCAGGCGCCGCGCGGGTCCGCGGTCGCCGAGACCGCGACGTGGATGTATCCCCGGTGCGCGGTGTAGTCGCTCTCGAGCGCGATGGCAAAGAAGCGCTTCGCGTACGGATCGAAGACCAGCCGCGGATCGAAGAGGAGGCCGGAGCTGCCGAAAAAGCTGGAGAACTGCGTGTAGCCGGTCACCGCCATGCCGTTCTGATCGAACGCCTGCAGGCCCCGGTTGACCGTTTCGACGAAGTACTGGGCGCCCGTCGAGGTATCGATCACCGAGCTGATCGCGACGTTGGGATCGGGCGGCGGATGGCCGGCGCCCGAGGTGGCCTCGTCGATAGCGTCGAAGCCCAGGCCGAGGTTGAGCGATGCCCCGGTCGCGAGGAGCGCGGAGACCGGGTCCGCCGAGTCGAGCTGCGCGGCCTCTGCCGATCGCAACGCGGCCGGCGGTCTGGGGCCGGAGTGGCGCTGGATCGGTTGCCCCACCTGCGACGGCGCGACGGCCCCCGGGGGCAGGAGCTGCGCGGGCTGCCCGGTGATCGGGCTGCCGAGACTGTAGATCTGGACGCCCGCCTGGGATTCGGCCTGCCATCCCGCGAAGACCAGGACGGCCAGAGCGGCGGTTTGCCAATGGATCGGCTGCATGGCACCTCCTTGCTCGTAAGAGAAGCGAGCTGACGTCCGCAAGGCTAAGCGTTCCGCCGGCGGCGGGCCGTATCAGTTCTGGAAAATCCAAAAGTGATACGCCCGGAATCCCGGCCGCTGCTAGGCTGGTCCGCCGGATGGGAGCCCGGACCTTCGACGCCGCGTTTCGCGAAGCCTTTCGCCTCGCCTGGTTTCTCCATGGCGAGCGCACGACGGCCCGGGCGATCGCCACCGAAGCCTTCGCCCAGGTCAAGGTGGCGGTGGCGGCGCAGCGCAAACGGTTCTACTACCGCCCGCGCGGTGAGCGCAGCAAAGTGGAGCTGTCCGAGTTGCAGCTCCTGCAACGGCTGGTGCTGATCGCTTCCGAGCCGTACGAGCGCGCGGGCGAAGCGGCCGGCCGCACGACCCAGGCCGACCTCGTGCTGCGCTTCGTCAAGCACCTGGTGAGGATCACGATGAAACGCAATTCCTTCCATGTGGCCCTGGGCCTCACCCGGGTGCTGCACGACTATCCGGCCCCGGCGGCCATGGACCTCTATGGATTGCTTCTCGCCGATCCCGGGAAGAACCCCGACGACCCCTACTACCGGTCGCGCAAGCGGTTGCTGCTCGCCGAGCTCGCGGAGCGCTTCGGGCCTCTGGTCGAGCTGGTGCGCGGGCCGGGTGGGGAGGACCGCTTCGCCAGCCAGCCGTCGGACCGCTTCGCCGGTCTCGTCCGCCAGGCGCTCGGCCGGTTTGCCCCGTGGGGAGGCGAGAAGGCCGCGGACGCCGATTTGCGCCGCATCTTCGCGGTCCTCCATCCGCCCTCGTTCGACCGTCTGCTCGCGACCCTGCGCCTGCCGCGGTCGGCGGAGCGTCTCACCCTGCCCGTGTTCCATCTCGACGAGGAGGCCGCTCCGCCGGACGATCGCTCGGATCCTCCGGACCCGACCTGCGAGGAGCTCGCCGCCGCCCAGGCCGAGCTGGCGCGCCGGGCCCAGGCCCGCCGCCAGCCGGCGCCGGCCTGGCTCGCCGTGCGGGTCGATGGCGCCGTCCAGGGCCGGGTCGGATTGGATGGCGAGCCCTGCGTCGTGCAGCTGCCGGAAGGAGCCGAACGGATCGAGATCACCGGTGGCGGTTCCGAGCTCCTCGCCCTTCTTCTCTTGAAGGGCTCGCGGCTGGAGGATGCGGGCGCGGTGGAGCGCTGGGTCGTCGAGCTGGCGGCGGGCCAGCGGTTGGAGCTGGCTCTCGATCCGCCGTTGCTCCGCGTTACCTATGCGCAGCGCGCTCCGGTCTGGCGGCAGGCGGTCGAGAGGTTGGCCTCCGGCAGGTTCTGGGCGAGCCCCGTGCTCACCGTGGCGGTGCTGCTGTTGGTGATCGCGCTTCCGGTTCTGGTGCGGCAGCGCCTCTCGCAGACCGATCGGACGGATCAGACGGAGCGGACCGATCCGGCAGAGATTACCCGCGGGCCGCTCGCCGAGCCGGACCGGCCCGGGAACCACGCCGGGGTCATCCTCTGGCTCGAGCCGGCGCCGGCCGCGGTCGATCCGGCCTTGGCGGCGGCGCTCTCCCGCGGCCTTCAACGGCATGCCGGGCTCGCGGTCAGCCGCGACCGGGAGGCCGCCGATCTCGCCTTGCGCTGGCTGCCGGGCCCGGGCGGCGGCGCATCGCTCGCCCTGGTCACCCGGGGCGGGGATGTCCTGTGGCAAGCGCGGCCGGCGGCGGGCTCCCCGGAGCGCCAGGCGGCGGCCTGGTTGCGCGAGCTGGCGCCCTACCTCCACTCGCCTTCGAGGACGAACCCGGACCAGTAGTAGGGCGCGCTCCAGCGCGGATCCGTGAGGAAGCTCTGCTGTGCCTGCCGCAAGGCCTCGCCCGGCGGCAGGCCGCGCTCCAGATAGCCGTGGTAGAAGCGTTCCATCAGGACCGCGGTGGACTCGTCCTGCACCTCCCAGAGGGTGGCCATGACGCGCCGGGCCCCGGCGTGGAGGAAGGCGCGGGTGAGCCCGAGGAGCCCTTCGCCCCGCAGCTCGCGGCCGAGGGCGGTGCGGCAGGCCGAGAGCACCACGAGATCGGCGTCCAGGTCGAGCCGCGCGATCTCTTCCAGGCGGAGGACGCCGTCCTGCGGGGCGCCGGCGGCGTCGACCAGCGAGAGCACCACGCCCGACAGGCGCGGATCGCGCTCGTCGACCAGGGCGTGGGTGGCCAGGTGGAGGATGCGGTAGCGGTCGAGGGTGCCGCCGGTCGCCAAGCGGCGCTCGGCCGCGAAGTCGAGAGCGACGAGGCGTTCTGCGGCCGGCACCAGACCCGCCAGGGCGAGCGCCTCCCGGCGGGTGGCCGGCAGGCGGGGGAGGGTGGGAGCGGCGGCCGGCGCCGGCCGGGAGACGCGGGGATCGGAGACCGAGAAGACGGGGTCCGCCACCACGGCCAGCTCGGCGGAGGCGCGGCGGGGGCGCGGCCGGCGCAGCTCGGCGAGCACGGCGGCGGACGGGAGGAGGATCACCTCGCGGCTCGCGACGAGCGGCCGGCCGTCGGGTCCGGGGAGGGCCGCGAACGGCACGCGCAGGAGGGCACCGTCGCCGGCGATGGCGAGGCGGGGGTGCCGCCCGGCCCGAGCTTTCCAGAGGGGGCCGAGGAGCAGCCGGCCGAGCCGGTCCAGGGCCTGCGGCAGGGAGGCGTCGGCGGCGGCGATGCGCTGCCGCCGCTCCGCGCTCAGCTCGAAAGGGACCTTGCGGTTGCGCGCTCCGATCCTCAGGTCCACCGCGCGGACCGCCGCCTCCAGCGTCCGCCGGCCGGGCAGCTCGAAGCTCTCGAAGGCGTCGCGCGAGACCGCCCAGAGGAAGCTGCGCGTCTCGCCGAGGGCGTACTGGAGGAGCACTGTGTCCTTATCCAGAAGATCCCGTTGCAGCGCCGCCACGGAGAGGACCGGTCCCACCGGAGGCCTGTCCGGATCGCCGGTCCGCGGCCCGGAGAGGCTGTCGAAGAGAGCGCGGGCCTGGGCGCGCTGGCTCCAGGCCAGGGCCTCGGCGCGCCGGGCGGGCTGCCGCGCGGCGAGCTCCATGTCGATCTCGATCGCCAGCTCGTAGACGCGATGCACCGAGGCGAGATAGGTGCCGCGCAGCTCCTCGTCCTCGACCTTGAGGCGCAGGTCCTCGATCAGCGCGACCGCCCGTTCCAGGGTGGCGAGGCTCTCCGCCAGCCGGCCCTCCCGCCGCGCCACCCGCGCCAGGAAATAGATCGCCTCGGCTTCGAGCACCGGATCGCCGGCGCGGGCGGCGAGCGCACGCTCCCGCTCATGGTGCCGGCGCGCCAGAGCGAGCCGCCCTTCCTGCGCGGCCAGCTCCCCTTCGAGCCGGGCCACCTCGGCCTCCGAGCGCAGGTCTTCGGTCGCGGCCAGCAGCCCGGCGGCGCGGCGGTAGCGTGCGCGGGCGGCTTCCGGGTGGCCGAGGGCCGCCTCGACGGCGCCGAGCTCGGTGAGAGTGCGCCCCTCGCCGCGGTGGTCTCCCACCTGCCGGCGGAGCGCCAGCGCCTCCTCCAGCGCGGCGCGCGCCTCGGCCAGGCGACCCTGCCCGGTCAGCAGCCGGCCGAGATTGGTCAGCGTGTAGGCCTCGCCGAAGCGGTCGGCCGCCTGCCGCATCACGGCGAGGGCTTCGCGGTAGAGGCGCTCGGCAGGCTCCGGCTCGCCCAGGGATTCGTAGAAGAACGCCAGGTTGTGGAGGGTGTTGGCTTCTCCGAAGCGGTCGCCCAGCTCGCGCCGCAGGGCGAGGGCCTGCCGGCCGGTGGCGAGCTGGGCCTCGCGGTCGCCGAAGCCGGCATGGGCGTAGGTCAGCGCGCCGAGCGCCTCGGCCTCGCCGCCGCGGTCCCCGACCCGCCGGAAGGCGGCGAGCGCCGAGCCCACCCGCGCGAGGCCGCGGTAGGCGTTGTCGCCGTCGAGCTCGATCTCGCCGCGATTGAGGTCGGCCCAGGCCGCGAGCCGTGCGTCCCCCAGGCGCCGGAACCGTTCGCTTGCCTCCGCGTAGGCGGCCTCTGCCGCGGCGAGGCTGGCCATCGTGTCCTGCCAGTGCAGGCGCCCGGCCTCCGAGAGGATCGCCTCGGCCGCGGCCCGCCGGTGGTCCTCCGGCCGTGCCGGCCCGCGCTCGCGAAGCTCGACGAGGTACCGGCCGGCGACGGCGTCCCGGTGCACCGGAGCGAGCTCCAGGGTGTAGCGGCCGGCCCGCCGCGCCAGGATCGTCACCGGTTCCGGCCCTTGCGTGGTGGTCGGCGCGTCCCGCTCCGCCTCGATCCGTCCGTCCGGTCCGAGCACCCGCAAGGCGAGATCGACGCCCCGCTGCTCGACCACCACCCGCGCGGCCTCCCCGGCGGCCAGCGTGAGCGGCAGGCGCACCATCTGACCGCCCTGGAGCCGTCCTTCGCGTGGAGGACCGGGGGCGAGCGCCGTTTCCCCGCGGCAGGCGGAGAGGCCGAGGACGAGAAGCAGAAGGAGCAGGGACCGCCGGAGGGCTCGCGGGTGCTGCATGGCGAGAAGTATAGAAATGAAAAAGGGGGAGACGCTGGCAGGCGCCTCCCGTGAGGAGTGCTGGGGGAGAGGAGTGACTCTCCGGTGTCCCCTTTTTATGGGACTTGCCGTGTATGTCCCTCTGGGGCGGAGATCGGTTCAATCGTCCCCGGCGCCGCCTGGTAAGCTCACCGGCTGATGATGCGCGTGAGCTGGTCTCTTTGCCTCGTGCTGCTGCTCGGCTGTTCGGACGGTGGGCCTCCAGGGGAGGGGCCGGCGACGCTGGGGGCGGAGGTGCGGGCTGCCGAGGATGCACGGGGAGCGGTCGTCGAGTCCATCGAGGACGGTGGACCGGCGGCCCGCGCCGGTCTCCAGCCGGGCGATCTCATCCAGGCCGTCGACGGCAAGTCGGTGGAGGATCCGTGCGGCTTCGAGCAGGCGCTGCGCGACCTCCCAGCGGGGAAGAAGGTGAAGATCGCCTGGCGGGCGGGGAGGGAGAGCCGCGAGGCCGCGGTCGAGCTCGCCTCCGCCTTGGATCTCTACGGCAAGGCCTGCGACGGCGGCCGGGTTTCGAGCTGCCACCAACTCGGGGTGGTTTATCTCCAGGGGCGAGGGATGCCGGCGGCGGACCCGGCCCGCGCCGCCGAGATCTTCGAGCAGGCCTGCAGCAAGGGGAGCGCCGACGCCTGCGCCGACCTCGGCATCCAGGCTCTCAACGGGAACGGCATCGCCGCCGACGAGCCCCGCGCGCGGGAGCTCTTCCGCCAGGCCTGCGATGGAGGCAGCGCCGCCGGCTGCGCGCACCTCGCCTACGTGCTCGCCACGGGACGCGGCGTTCTCCAGGACGACGCCCGCGCCTTCGCGCTCTACCGGCAGGCCTGCGATGGCGGCGACCCGGAGGGTTGCTACAACGTCGGCGTCCATTTCGACGACGCGCGCGGTACCTTCCAGAACCAGACCCTCGCCCTGGCCGCCTACACCCGCGGCTGCGCGATGGGCAGCTCCATGGCGTGCACGAACCTGGCGTACCACTATCAGAACGGTCTGGGCACCCTGGCGGATGCAGCGCGGGCGGTCACCTTCTACACCCGGGCCTGCGAGGGGACGCGCTGCACGCCCGGAGACCCCATGGGGTGCTTCGACCTCGGCGTCGTCTATCGCGACGGCCTCGGCGTTGCTCCCGACAAGGCCCGGGCCGCCACTTATTTCGAATCCGGCTGCGACGGCGGCAACGCCTACGGCTGTGCCAACCTCGCCGACCTGCTCGAATACGGCGACGGCGTCCCCAAAGATGAGAAACGGGCCGACGAGCTCTTCCGCCGCGCCTGCCAGGGCGGCCACCAGAGGTCCTGCGAGCGGCTGGGGCTGCAGCCGGAAGCGCAGCCCGAAAAGACCCCGCCTCCGGAGTGAAGCCTCCCGGCACGCGTCCTGCACACTCTCGGTTGGAGGGGAGGGTACGATCTTGGAGGTACCGAACATGAAGAACATCATTCGATCGACCAGCTTTCTGGCGTCGCTCGTTGCCATGACGCTCCTGACGGGTTGCGGCACGATGGGCGGCCCCTACGGCCCCACGGACCGGAACGGCACCTACGATCCCTACGAGCAGCGCCTCGACAACGTGCGGGGCACCATCGAGCGCGTCGACACTCGCGCGCAGACGATCGTCGTGACGCCGGAATCCGGTTACAGAAGCAACCTGAGAAACGGGAACGAGGAGGTCGTCCTCGCCTACGACAGCCGCACCACCGTCGAGTTCCAGGGCCGCACCTTCCGGCCGGAAGACCTGGAGCCCGGCGACCGCATCCTCGCCGAGGTGACGCCGTCGAGCCGGTCGTATGACCGCCCGCTCGTCGGCGAGATCCAGGTGCTCTACGACGTGAGCAGCGGGGCCGGCGATAATGGCGGGTACAACAACGGCGGGTACAACAACGGCGGGTACAACAACGGCGGGTACAACAACCGCTACTCGACGAATCTGCGCGGGATCGTCCGCTACGTCGACACCAACAACCGCGCCATCCAGGTAGATACGTCCTCGCGCGGCTTCTCCAATGGACAGTCCGGCAGCGGGCAGTCCGGCGTGGTGACGGTCTACTACGACTCCGGCACCACCGTCGAGTTCCAGGGGCGCCGCTATCAGCCCGAGAACCTGGAGCGGGGGGACGAGGTCGAGATCGACACCCGCGACGCGAGCGGGGGGCGGCTGATGGCCGATCAGATCACGGTCGTGAACGACGCGCGGAGCCGCTGAGTCTCTTTGCGGCGGCCCACGAGAGGAGTACCATCGCGCCTTGGGGCGGAGCTCTTTGAGCGACAAGGAGGCGACATGCGTGGCAGAACGGCTGGTGTATCCGTCTGGGCGTCGATGCTCCTCTTGGGTCTTTTTCTCCAGGGCTGCGAGAAGGGGTACCGGCAGGTGGTCGTGGTGGACGGCGGCAAGGCCGAATTCGTCACCGTCGGCCAAGCTCCCAAACGAGCCCCGAAGCTGTGGGTGCCTGACCGGGTCCTCGTCTTCCGGACGAGCTCGCCTGTGCCCGGCGCTCCAGCTCAGGCTGTCGGTGAGGCGGGGCATGTCTATCGGATCAACGACGACCTGAAGATGGAGGAGATCGACAAGTTCGACCTCCACATCCCGAACGACACGCTGGCCTATCGCTACGGGGGCTGAAGTCCCAGCTCCGAGCCTCTCCCTCTCAACGCCGGGGCCTGCCCAGCGTCACGATGGAGGGCTCGTCCTCGACGATTCGGATGCTCAGAGACTGGCCCACGACGGTGAGGAGCTCCCCCCGGGAGCCTTGCAGGTGGAGCTCGACCGCGCCGGAGTCCGGGAAGGGCACCGGAATGGTGGAGCCGAGAGGCCCGTCCGGCGATTCGAGCGTGGCCGTGGCGATCGCGAGCGGCAGCGACTCGACGGTGCCGTGCGCCTCGCCGTTGAAGAAGAAGAGCTGGGCCCTCCCGGCCTCCGTTGTGGCGAGCGTCACCACGAGCCAGGTGCCCCGGCGCTCGAGGTGCTCCACCGAGGAGCCGGGGAGCGGGATCGCGGCGGCGCTCACAGCGTGAGCTCCCAGGTCTCGCCGATCAAACCCTCGCCGAATTCACGGTCTTCCGGGTATAGAAGCGGTTGAAGCCGCGCACGGCCTCGACCGTGCGGTCGGCGGGGATCTGCTCCACGGCGGCCTCCTTTCTGCGCCGACCGGAGGCCAGTATCTTGCGGTTGGTTGACTCTGTCAATTATCTGGCGGTCGGGAAGGGAGAAGATCGAGCGCAACCTCCCGTGCTACCATGCAGCCGATGATCGAGATCGAGGATATCTGTGAGCCGGAGTGGGCTGCATGGTACCGGATGACGCCCCGCGAGCGGTGGGAAGAGAGCGCCAAGCTCTGGCATCACTATGTCGCGATGGGAGGCTCCCTTGATCCCGAGCCCGATCCGCAGAGCCCTTTCTACGATCCGCAGACATCGGGTCGCCCACCTGTTGATGGGCGGCCAGGCCTGCATGTTGTACGGCGCAGCGGAGTTTAGCCGCGACCTGGACCTGGCCCTGCTGCCAGACCCCGCCAATCTCGACCGTCTCGAGGCCGCCCTCGCGGAGATGGACGCCGAGGTGATCGCCGTCCTACCCCTGTCGCTCAAGCACCTGGACGAAGGGCTCGCTGTTCATTTTCGCCCAGCCGCGCCGCGTCTCGCTTCTGGAAGACCGCCATCGCGGTATACGGCGGTATACCATCAGGGCGCAACTTCGTTTCGTCTCCAGGCTTTTCGCCTGCTGGCGCCTCAGCCCCGGAAGCAGGTATCATCATGGCGGAGGCTGCCATCCCAGAGGAACGCCATATGCGAGCCATCAAGCTCAACACCCATGTCGCCGGAGACCGGACCCTCCGGCTGAAGCTTCCCGATGACGTGGAAGAGGGTCCCGCGGAGGTCATCGTCCTGGTGGCGGATGCGCCCGGGCGACGTTCTCACACGCTCCAGGACTTCCTGGTTGACCTCTCGAGCCACCCGCGCCATATCCGGACCAGAGAGGAGATCGATCGGTATCTGGAGCAGGAACGGGAGAGTTGGGACTAGGTATGGCGAAGGTCTATCTCGATAGTGTTGTCGTTATTTACTTGATTCAGGGACCGGAAAGTCTCAGCAATGCCGTCCGTGGTGCACTCCGCGCGGCGGAGGGAGAGCCGCCCCAGGTCGCTATCTCTGATCTGACCCGCCTCGAGTGCCGGGTCTTACCGATCCGAGAGGGTGCCAACGCGTTGCTGGGCCAATTCGATGGGTTCTTCGACAGCCAAGACATCGAGAAGATCGTTATCCAGACCGAAGCCTTTGATCTCGCCACCGAGCTCCGGGCCCGCCACGGCGCCAAGACTCCCGACTCCCTGCATCTCGCCGCAGCCATTCTTGGTCGATGCACAGAATTCTGGACCAACGATCACCGTCTTCGAGCGGCCGCCGATGGCAGAATTGGCCTCAAGATTTTTTCGTGAGCCCTGATGATGCTGGCTCTCAGCGCCCTGGATTTTCGGCGAATTCCTCCCGCAACCACTCCACGAGATCCAGCCGTTTGATGCTCTCCCAGGCCTCCCAGGCAGCTCGGAGGTGGCTCTGGCGCTCCTCGGAGCCTTCGGGAGTGAGACGGGCGAGACGGACGTGTGTCCAGCCGATCGAGAAGGGCTCCTGGACCTTCTGATAGAGGCCGAGAGCCTCCGAGAATTGGGCAGCTGCCGTCTCCGGGTCGGAGCGACGGAGCGCGGGCGGCGGCATGGTCGGATCGGCAGAACGCAATATAGCCGAGCCGTTCCAAACTAGCAGCTTCGAGGTCTGGCCGTCCTGAAGCCTGGGACATGGCGAGAGAAGCTTCAAGGCTGCCCCTTGAGCCCCAGCCAGTTGCTGCGATGAACTTCCCCAAACCGTGAGCCGCCCAGACAGCCGGCTCGGAATAGGCCCGGCCCAACCCCAGTAGGATCATATTGTCGAGATTACCGAGCTCTCTCACCAGGCGGTTTGCCACTTCCGCACCCCCTGGCCAGCCGAGCCGCTCGCCGGTCTTTGCCAACGCCAGATAGTGCTCGATAGCTCGATTCAGATCCTCATCCTGCGGTGGATGCTGCCTTTGGACGTACTCCCGCACGGGAGCCAGGACCCGCACTCGGGTCCCCTGATTGAAGGCAAAGCCCGGCCTTCCGCAACACCAGAGCGGCAGCGCCTCCTTGGCCGGGCAGAAGAGCTTCCAGTGCCTCCACCTCAACTCCGTCGGGGAGGTGAGCAAGGACGGAAAGGAGCTGGCGGGCTTCCGGAGTCATGCGCGACCCGGAGATCGAAAGCTCGATCGAGACCTCGATATTCTCCAGCCGCCCCTGACCTCCATCCCTCTGAAGCAATGCCGTCTTCTGGCTTTGCCATTGCTGCCATTTCTCGATAAATCGGGAAGAAAGTTCGAGAAAGATCCTGACCTGGATGGTCTTCTGGAAGAGGTTGACCGCCTCGCCCTCGCGGTCGTCCTACTGGGGTCTCACGCCCAGGCTTTGGGGAACCTGGCAGAGCTACGTGGAAGTATCCTGCCAGGTCGGTTGTACGGGACTGGGGCGTCTCTACGAAACGACCGTGGCGCTATGGTTCGAGGCTACGCCTCCTCCTCCCGAATCTCCGCCAGCAGCGCCTCCAGCTCATCCCCGGACAGCCCTTCGACCTTGGCCTCCAGCTCGTCGCTCTCTTTCTGCAGGATCTCGTGGGCTAGCGCCGCCAGGTCGGCGGTGTCGAAGATCCTGGACAGCGGGATGTCGACCCCGAATCGTTCGTGGATGTGGACCACCAGCTGCGTGGCGAGCAGGGAGTGCCCGCCGAGGTCGAAGAAGTTGTCGTGGATGCCGGCGCGGGGGATCTTCAGGACCTCCGCCCAGATCGCCGCCAGGCGCTCCTCGACCGGGTTGCGCGGCGGCGCGTACGCGGCCTCGCCGGCGGCGTTGCCGGAGGCGTCGGGCAGGGGCAGGGCACGGTAGTCCACCTTGCCGTTGGGCGTGTGGGGAAGGGCGGGCAGGTGAGCCCAGAGCGATGGGACCATGTGGCGGGGAAGGCGGCCGGGCAGGGCTCTCCGCGCCGTCTCCAGCAGGGCCTCGCCCGCAACCCCTTCGTCCGGCACGAGCCAGGCGACGAGCCGGCTGTCGCGCACGGCGACCGCCACGCCGGCCACGCCAGGGAGCTCGGCGAGCACCGCTTCGATCTCCCCCGGCTCGACGCGAAAGCCCCGGAACTTGATCTGGCGGTCGGCGCGGCCGAGGAATTCGAGCGTGCCCGAGGCGCGCCAGCGGGCCAGGTCTCCCGTGCGGTACATCCGGCGTCCGGGGAGCTGCGCCATCGGATCGGGGATGAAGCGCTCGGCGGTCAGATCCGGCCGGCCCAGGTAGCCGCGGGCGAGGCCGTCGCCCGCGAGGTAAAGCTCTCCGCGTGCGCCAAGAGGGACGGGGCGCAGGCTGCGGTCGAGGACGTAGGCGCGCGAGCCGGTGATCGAGCGGCCGATGGGCGGCTCCAGGGCCTCCCCGCGGGGGACCGGCGCCCAGGTGGAGAAGACCGTGTCCTCGGTCGGACCATAGAAGTTGACCGCCCGGCGGACGCCGCGGGCGTCGATCGCGTCGGCCAGATGGCGGGAGAACGGCTCGCCGCAGAGGGTGATGGTGCGCACCGAGGGAGGCAGGGGGGCGAGCCGCAGCAGCTCCGCCATCGCCGAGGGCACTGTGTTGATCAGCTCCACCTCGCCGGCCGCGGGGAGCTCCGGCAGGGCCAGAGCATGCTCCGCCAGGATCAGCGTGCCGCCGCAGGCGAGGGGTGGGAAGATCTCGAACACCGAGAGATCGAAACAGACCGAGGTGGAGAAGAGGATATGTCCGGAGAGCTCCGGGAAGCACGCCGCCGACCAGCTCACGAACGCCGCCAGGTTGCGGTGCGTGATCCCCACCGCCTTGGGGCGGCCGGTGGAGCCGGAGGTGTAGATCAAATAAGCCAGCGTTCCGGCCTCCGGGCCCTCACCCCCGGCCCCTCTCCCGCAAGCGGGAGAGGGGAGAGGGTTAGCCGGTTTCGTGGCGATCCGAAGCGTGAGTAACCTACACCCCTCTCCCGCTTGCGGGAGAGGGGCCGGGGGTGAGGGCTCCACCACCACCACCACCACCGCCCCCGAGTCCTCCACCATGAACTGGATCCGCTCCTCCGGCCAGGCCGGCTCGAGCGGAACGTAGGCCGCGCCGGCTTCGAGGACTCCGAGGATCGCGGCGAGCAGGTCGGTCGAGCGTGGGAGGCGGAGGGCCACGCGGTCTTCGGGGCCGACGCCCAGGCGCCGCAGGCGGGCGGCCAGCTCTCTGGCCCGCGCGGCGAGCTCGCGGTAGGTCCGGTGCGCGGTGCCCTCGACGACGGCGACCGCGTCCGGCGTGCGCGCGGCCTGCTCGGCGATCCGGTGGTGCACGGGCTCGCGGTCGGCCGCGGCGCCGGTGTCGTTCCACTCGCGGAGGATCTGGTGGGTCGCGGCCTCGCTCTGCAGCGGCAGCGCCGAGAGCGGGCCGGAGGCGCCGGCGAGGACCGCGTCGATCAGGGTGAGCAGGCCCTCGCCCAGACGGGCGACGGTGGTCGCGTCGAACAGGTCGGCGTTGTGCTCCAGGTAGCCGCGGAGCCCTTCGGGGCCGTCCCAGAGGGTCAAGGTCAGCTCGGAGGCCGAGGCCTCCGGGTCCAGCTCCACCGGGGTCATGCGCAGGTTGCCCCCCAGGCCGGAGCGCTCGGCAGCCGCGCCGCTGACCGCCTCCTGCAGGAGGAGGATCACCTGGGCGACCGGCGGGCGGCTGGTGTCGCGCTCGGGCCGCAAGGCCTCGACCAGCCTCGCGAAGGGGAGGTCCCGGTGCGCGAAAGCCCCGAGGGCGACCTGCCGCACCCGCTCCAGCAGCTCCGGGAAGCCCGGATCGCCGCCCAGGTCGGTGCAGAAGACGAGCTGGGTGAGGAAGAAGCCGAGGAGTTGGTGCAGCTCCGGCCGGTTGCGGTTGAGGTTGGGCGCGCCCACGATCACCCGCTCCTGGCCGGCTTGCCGGGAGAGCACGGCCTGGAAGAGCGCGAGGACCACCATGAACTGCGTGGCCTGGTGCTGCCGGGCATACGCCTTGATCCCCGCCGTCCGGGCGGGGGAGAGCGTCAGGGGGACGCGCCGGCCGCGGGTCGTGGCATGCGCCGGCCGCGGCCGGTCGGTGGGGAGATCGAGGACCAGCGGCGCCCCCGCGAGGTGCCGGGTCCAGTAGTCGAGATGCTCCTGGAGGGCGTCTCCGGACAGCAGGGCGCGCTGCCAGATCGCGAAGTCCGCATACTGCACCTGCAGCTCGGGGAGCGGCGAGGTGCGGCCGGCAGCCAGCGCGGGATAGAGGGCGGCCAGCTCGTTCCAGAAGATCTGCGACGAATAGCCGTCGGTCACGATGTGGTGGCTCGCCATGCCGAATTCGTGGAGGCGCGGCTCGCGGCGGATCAGCCAGGGGCGGACCAGAGGGCCCCGGGCGAGGTCGAACGGGAGGCGCAGGAGCGCCAGCGAGACCCGCCGGGCTTCCGCCTCCCGCCTCGCACCGGGGAGCCCGCTCAGGTCGATCAGGGGCAGCGGTACCGGGGAGGGAGGGGAGATCAGCTGCACGGGGCTTCCATCGCGCGCCGGGAACGTGGTGCGCCAGATCTCGTGGCGGCGCACCACCTCGGTCAGGCAGCCCGCCAGCACCCGCGGATCGAGCGGTCCCGCGAGGCGGATCACCAGGTCGAGGTTGAACGAGATGTCCGCGGGGTCGAGCCGGTGCAGGAACCAGAGGCGCTCCTGGTCGATCGCGAGCGGCCAAGCGTCGTCCCCAGTCTGTGGGCGGCGGACCAGCGGGAGCGGCTCGGGCCGCGCCGGGCGGGCGCTCTCCGTCTTCTTGCGCAGGAGATCGAAGAGCTCCCGCCGGGCGGGGCTCAAGGAGGAGATGCGGTCCGAAAGGCTCACTGCAGGCAGATGGTAGCTGATTCCCCTCTCCCGGGTCGGGGGTGAAGGTCGTGTAGGATCGGCCGGATTGGAGGCGCCCGGATCATGACGGATCTCTCGAAGGACCTGCGATATGCCTTGCGGAGCTGGCGCAAGAGCCCCGGCTTCACGCTGACCGTGCTGCTCACCGTCCTCCTCTCGGTCGGCGCCACCACGGCGATCTTCAGCGTGATCAACGGCGTCCTTCTGAAGCCTCTTCCCTATCCCGATCCGGACCGGGTCGTCATCCTCTGGTCGAGCAATCCGGGCGTCGGCCTGCCGATGTTCAGCGTCCCGCCCCACGACTTCGTGGACCTGCAGGAGCAGTCCCGGTCGTTCGAAGCCCTGGGAGCGCGGATCGCCGCCAATTTCAATCTCACGGGTGACGGGGGGGAGCCCGAGCGCATCCACGGCGAACGGATCACGGAAGGTTATTTTCCCGCTCTCGGCCTCACGCCGCTCCACGGCCGGCTGATCAACCGCGAGGACCAGGCGAGCGGCGGCGCCCACGTCGCGGTGCTCAACCGCGGCCTCTGGCAGCGCCGCTTCGGAGGCGACCCGGGTCTGGTCGGCAGGACCATCCTGGTCGACGGCGAGGCCTACGTGGTGGTGGGGATCGCCGATGAGCATTTGCGCGAAGCGCAGGTCGAGATCTGGGTGCCGCTCGGGCTCGACCTCGCGCAGGAGCAGCGCGGCGTCCACCGGCTGTCCCCGGTGGCCCGCTTGAAGCCGGGGGTCTCGCTGGAGCAGGCGCAGGCGGAGCTGGACACCATTGCGGGCCGCCTGGCGCGGCAATATCCCGACACCAACGCAGGCTGGGGCCTCGGCATCGCGCGCATGCACGACTTCATCGTCCGCGACGTGCGGCCGCGGCTGCTGATCCTCCTCGCGGCGGTGGTCGCGGTCCTCCTCATCGCCTGCGCCAACCTGATGAATCTCTTCCTGGCCCGCTTCGCCACGCGCGAGCGGGAGCTCGCCATCCGGTCCGTCCTCGGTGCGGGCCGTGCGCGGGTGACGCGCCAGCTCCTCACCGAGGTCCTGCTCATGACCGTCGCCGGCAGCGCGCTCGGAGTGGCCGTCGCCGCCTGGGGGACCCACGCCCTCCTCGCGCTCAACACCAGCGCCGTACCGCGTCCCGGCGAGGTGGGCATCGACGGCCGGGTGCTCCTCTTCGCCTTGAGCGTGGCGCTTCTGACCGGTCTGGCCGCCGGAGTGTGGCCCGCGCTGCGATCCGCCCGGAGCGAGCTCGTGGAGCCGCTCAAGGAGGGGGCCCGCACCATGGCCGGCGGCGTGCGCGGGAAGCTCATTCGCAACGCTCTGGTGCTGACCGAGGTGGTCGCCGCCCTGATCCTGCTCATCGCCGCCGGCCTCCTGATCAAGGGCTTCGCGCGCCTGAACGACCTCGATCCCGGCTTCCGGGCCGATCATGGGCTCACCGCCCGGATCGCTCTGTCCCCGACCAGGTATGGAGAGGCGGCACAGCAGATCGCCGCCTGGGACGCTCTCCTCGAGAGAGCCCGGGCGCTGCCCGGCGTGCAGGCGGCCGGCCTGGTGAGCCAGATGCCGCTGGTCGATCGCCGGCTCTTCAAGGGGGGCGCCTACCTGAAGGGGGAGATGCCTGCGTCGGAGAACGAGATCCCGGTGATCAACGTCCGGACCGTCTCTCCCGGCACCTTCCGCGCTCTCGGTATCCCTCTCCTCGCCGGCCGGGGTGCGCTGCCGGCCGACGGCGCCGCGTCCGCCAAGGTGGTGATGATCAATCACGCCCTGGCCGATCGCCTCTGGCCCGGCGTGCCCGCCGCGGCTGTTTTGGGACGCCAGATCATCTACGGGACCGGACCGTCCGAGCCCCAGGAGGCCACGGTCGTCGGCGTCGCCGGCGACCTGGTGGGCAGGACCCCCGACGACCTGGGCAGCCTGGAGGTCGACGTCCCCTATCCCCAGGCGCCGCTGACCGAGCTCCTGAGCGAGGGGCTCCTGATCCTGCGCACCACCGGTGAGCCGGAGCCCCTCGCGGGCCCGCTTCGCAATGCGGTCTCCTCCTACGACCGCGAGCTGCCGGTCGCCGACGTCCAGACTCTCCAGACGATCGTCGACGTGGCGCTCTCGCCGGCCCGCTTCGCCACGATCCTCATCGCCGTGTTCGCCGGTCTCGCCCTGGTCCTCGCCTCGGTGGGGGTCTACGGCGTCATCTCCTATTCCGTCTCCCAGCGCACGCACGAGATCGGCATCCGGATGGCCATGGGAGCGGACCGCGGCGCCGTGCTGCGCATGGTCCTGGCGCAGAGCCTCGCTCTGACCCTGGCCGGCGTGGTGCTGGGTCTCGCCTGTGCCGCCGGCCTCACCCGCTTTCTGGCCGGCCAGCTCTTCGGCGTCAGCGCCACGGATCCGGCGATCTTCGCGGCCGTGGCCGTCCTCCTGATCCTCGTCGCCCTGGTGGCGAGCTGGCTTCCCGCCCGGCGCGCCACGGGCGTCGATCCGCTCACGGCCATGCGCTGAGGGTGTCCCGTTCGGGCATCTTCACGGCACTAGAAAGCCGAATGAAACACGGCGTCAATTCTGGAGCTGTCGACACCGAGTATCTGATCCTGGGTGGCGGACCTGCCGGGTTGCAGCTCGGCCACCACTTCGCAGTCGCCGGCCGCAGTTATCTCATTCTCGAAGCGGGGGAGGGGCCGGGAAGCTTCTTCCGGAAATACCCGCGGCACCGGACTCTGATCTCCTCGAATAAGGTTTACACCGGATATGACGACCCCGAGATCAACCTGCGGTGGGATTGGAACTCGCTGCTCGCCGACGACGGCCGGCTCCTCTTCGGCGACTACACCCGCAAGTACTTCCCGCCGGCCGACAAGCTCGTCCAGTACCTGACCGACTACGCCAGCTGCTACAGCCTCAATCTCCGTTGCAAGACCCGCGTGATCCGGGTGGAGCGGCTCGCGGAGGAGGCCGAGGGCTTCCGGGTCTGCGCCGACGGAAGGGACTCGTGGACCTGTCGCCGGCTGATCGTGGCCACGGGAGTCACCCGGCCCTACGTTCCGGCGATTCCGGGCGCCGAGCTCGCCGAGCAGTACGTGGACGTCTCGGTCGATCCCGACGACTTCATCAATCAACGTGTGCTGATCGTCGGCAAGGCGAGCTCCGCGTTCGAGACCGCGGAGAACCTGATCGAAACCGCGGCCTTGATCCACGTCTGCAGCCCCAATCCGCTCGAGATGGCCTGGGCCACCCGCTTCGTCGGCCACCTGCTCGAATCGCCGAACGCCGTGCTCGACGCCACGATCGAGAGGATCGCGCGCCAGGACGGGGGCCGGCTGGTGGTCTCCCTGCGTTCCAGCCACACCTGCGGCGAGAGCGAGGACGTCGTCTACGACCGGGTGATCTTCTGCACCGGTTTCCGGTTCGACGATTCCATTTTTTCCGAGGAGTGCCGGCCGGAGCTGGCGATCAATGATCGGTTCCCGGCCCAGACCTGCGAGTGGGAGTCGACCAACGTGCCCGGCATGTACTTCGCCGGCACCCTGACCCAGATGCGGGACTCCAAGAAGACGACCTCGGGCTTCATCCATGGGTTCCGCTACAACACCCGGGCCCTCTACCGGATGCTGGAGGCGAAGCACCATGGCCGGGCGCTGCCGGTGCGGGAGGTGGAGGCCACCGCCGAAGGCCTGATGCTCGCCGCGATGGAGCGGATCAACCGCAGCTCGGCCCTGTGGCAGCAGTCCGGCTTCCTGCACGACGTGATCATCCTGCCGGCGGAGGGCGGCAAGGCCCGCTATTACGAGGAGCTCCCCCTCGCCTACGTCCACGAGACCTCGCTCAGCGCGAGCGATCACTACTACACGATCGCTCTGGAGCCCGGGGACTTCCACGGCGATCCCCTCCACCCGGTCATCCGGCGCTGGAACGGTCCGCTCCTGGTCTCCGAGGTCCACCTCCGCGAGAACCTCTTCGGCGAGTGGAAGGACCGCGAGCACCACATCGCGCCGCTCTGCGAGTTTTTCGCCGGACACCTGGAGGAGCGGGTGAAGGTCCGGAAGTAGGCTCCCCCTCCCCCGGCCCCTCCCCCGCGGGGCGGGAGAGGGGAGAAACCCAGGAAAGGGGGTCAGAGGGTGAGGGGTCTCAGACTCCCAGCTTCCAGGCGCCCCGGCCGAGGGTGCCGGCCACCAGGGACTGGTGCTGCGGATCGAAGTGCAGGTCGAGGATCGGCACGTTCGGCAGGCCCGTCCCGAGCGGCGACCACTGGGTGAACCCGGTCGACTCGTAGGCCACGAAGATGCCGTTGAACGTGCTCACCACCAGGGCATCGTTGGTGCCGGTGTTATCGGCTCGCGGGACATAGGCGATCGCGCGCAACGCGATTGGCGCGAAGGACAGGATGTTCCCGGTGACGTCGGTCCAGGTCGCTCCGCCGTTCAGCGTCTGGAGGACCTGGGCCGAGTTGGTCAGGTAGATGGCGCCGGCATTGTCAGGATCGATCACGATGTCGCGGATCGTCCTGCCCGCAACGCGGGGATAGGTGAGAACCTCCGTCGGAGCCGCCGGGTACGGGGCGGTCCGGATGAAGAGGCGGTCCGGTGTGGTCGAGGGCAGGATCGCCGCGCCCACCACCAGCAGGTCCGGATTGCCGAGGCCGCCGTAGGCAACCGCGTCGACTCCGTTGCCGTTGATCAGGAGCGGTGCAATGAACCGGATGGTATCGCCCTGGTCGAGCGACTCGTAGATCCCGTTCGCTCCCCCGATCACGATCCGCGTCGGCGCGACCGCATCGAGCTCGATCGGCGTCGTGAACTGTCCCGAGAACGCCGGGCCGCCGCCGACGACGGTGAGCGGAGGGAAGACGAACCCCTGGAGGTTGTTGGCGGCGTTCCAGAAGGTGCGGACGAACGCCTGCAGGCCCTGGGCGCTGTCGTAGCGGATCGACGTCGAGGGCGCCAGGGTCTGGGTGTCCACCGCGGTGTCGCCGCCGTCGCCGGAGAGCAGGATGAACCAGTCCGGGCTGTCCTGGTGCGGGTCGTTGTCGTCCTGCGATCCCGCGAAGATGGTGTTGGCTCGCGCGTCGTAGGAGACGTCGTGCTGCTCCGAGACCTCCAGATTGCCGATGGCCGAGAGCCAGTCGCCGGTCGCGGTGCGCGGGCTGGTGCGCCGGTACACGCCGCCGTCATCGGTCTCGAGCAGGTTCCCTGTCGCATCGAAGGTCATCTCCCGCGAGTCGGCGTGAGGCGAGCTGTTCGAGACGGTGCCGACGTGGGTGAGCGGGGAGCACTGGCTGCCCGACGGGAGCGCCGCGTCGCAGCGGAACAGGCGGCCCGAGAAGTTCCGGGCGCCGATCGAGTTGGGGAATGACGGAGCCCCCAGGCCCTCCTCGACGTGGGTGGGCTGCCGGTCGCCGCCGATGTAGACGATCGTGGAGGAGACCGGATCGGCCGCGATCGACAGGTGGGTTCCGCCCTGCGCGCCGGGATGGATCCCGACGTTGTTGAGGCCGGTTTTCGGAAGGTCCATGGCGATCCAGGTCGTCCCCCCGTCGGCGGAGCGGAAGAGCCCCGCCAGGCGTCCGGAGTTGACGATCGCCGCGTAGACGTTGTTGTTGCGGACCGCGAGCTCGACGTTGCTCGTCGTGCCGCTGATGAGGAGCGCGTCCATCGCCGCATTGCTCACCTTCGTCCAGTTGGCTCCGGTGTTGGTGCTGCGGTAGACGCCGTTCAGACCGCCGGGGAAGGAATTGGCGAACAGGACGCTGGTGAAGAGACGGCTCGGATTCGCGGAATCGCCCACCAGGTCGTACGTGACTCCGCCGGGCAGACCGGTCGTCGAGCCGTTGCCGACGCCGATCTGGGTAAAGGTGTTCCCGCCGTCGGCGCTGCGCCAGATCCCGATGTTGCCGAAGGTGAAGGCGTCCGCGGTGTCGACCGAGATGACGATGACGCTCCCGCGCGGGGCCACGCCGGAGATGTTCTTGCCCAGCAGGATGCCGCTGCCGGTCACGGGCGTCCAGCTGTCCCCTCCGTCCGTCGTCCTGTACAGCCCGACCCGGTTGCCGCCCAGGCGGCCGAACGAGCTGAATTTGCCCACGCCGGCCCAGATCGTTTGCGCCGTCGCATCGGTGGGGTCGAGCTCCAGCGCGCCGATCGAGGAGGTCGGCATCCCGTCGGTGAGCGGCTTCCAGTTCGGGTTGGTCGACTGGGCGTTCTTCGTCCGCCAGACGCCGCCGTTGACCGCGCCGACGTACAGGATCTTGGGATCGGTGGGGTGCGCGAGGACGGTGTGGATGGCTCCCACCACCTCGTTGTTGGGGACCACGTTCTCGGCCTGCCCGTCGGTCGACGGATGGGGGCCCTGCGCCGTCCACGTCGCCGTGGAGCTGACCGGGGACGGCTGGCCATGGGTGACGGCCGGCAGCGCGAGAGCCACCGTGACCGCAAAACAGACGCACAACCTGATGATCAACCTGCTCTTCAGCATGTACCGTGTCCTTTCTAGACAAAATTCATACGAGACGCCTCTCGGGCATCGTCTGCGAAAGACAACGGCGGCTGTTCGGACGCGGCGCGGCGCTGGCGATTTCCGAGACCCCCGATCGAGCCCCCGGGTGTACGCCACCCGAGACGGACGAAGGAGTCTCTCCTTGCTCGGAAGTCTGCTCCCCTCGCGGGATGCATTCTTCCTTGTTGCCGATTGTGAGAGAGAGTATCATGAATCCGGAGCGACGGCGACAGGCGCAGCGGAGAGCTGGCACGACAGGAAGCAAGGAGCTCATGTGAATCAATTCAAGCGGTGGCCGTCCCGGCCGAGCTGGGGACGGTCTGTCTCGGCGTCGTGCTGGGGCAGCCCCGGCCGGTGCCGGCGGCCTCTGACCACAGCGCCGCGCTGCTCGAAGGAGTGGTGATCTCTCCCCGCCTCGGTCTGGCGTATGTGATGCGTCCCGGCGGCGGTCTCGACGCGGTGGACCTCGCCGGCGGAACGGTGCGGTGGCACAGCGACAGCGCGGCCAAGCCTCTCGCGCTCGCCGGCGACCGGCTGATTGCCCAGGCGTCGAGCCGGGGCGCCAATGCCCTCGATCTCGTCTCCTTCGACGCGCGGAGCGGCGCCCCGCGCGATTCGGTGCGCATCTCCCTCCCGGCGGGCGTCGCCGCCCCGCTGGTCGACACCCCGGCCGGCTCCTTCCGCATCCGGGCGGACGCCGCCGGCGCCGAGCTCGTGGTGCGCTGGGAATCGACCGTCGTCGCGGGTGCGGCGCAAGGGTATCTCCCGGCCGAAGATGATGGGCAGGCGCCGTTCGTCGTCGCCGGCGCGGCGGTCCTCGATCTGGCGTCCCTGCGCGTGAAGACCGAGCCGGCCGTCCGTTCGGTGCAGTCCGGCACGCTGGCGCGGGCCTCTCTGGAGGAGCTGCGGACGCCGGCTGTGGCGGCTGCCCAGGGCCGGCAGCTGCTCTCGGCCGACGGCCGGCACGTCCTGGCCACCCAACCGGCGAAGGCGTCCGACTTCACGCTGTACCGGCACCGGTGGACGGTGTACGAGCGCGCCAGCGGCGCCCGGCTCGGCTCGGTGCCGGCTCTGGTGTCCGCGGCGCCGTTCGTCGTCGTCGGCAAAGTCCTCTACCACGTGGAGCCCGCCCACGCCGTCCGCAGCCGGGATGGCGGGTTCGACGAGCACCCGGCCGCCCTGCGCGCGGTGAACCTGACGACGGGCGCCGAGGTGTGGACGAAGGCGGTCGGCGAAACCTCCTTCCGAGGGCCGTTCCCGCCCTGACGTCCGCCACGGGCCTTGCCTGGGGCCGCCCCGCGTGTTGCGGGGCGGGCTCCAGGTCTTCAGAGAGAGCAGTGGCAGTCGACGCTCATCCGCCGGAAGGCTGCGGCCGCCGCTGCGTTCTGGGACGACAACCGGTACGCCTTCGGGAACGCTCCCGCGTCGTCGAGAGCCTTGCACATCGGGAAGGGGGCGTCGAAGCTGTCCCCCTCCTCGTAGGCCCAGGCCCGGCAGGAGCCTTTGCAGGTGTATTTCCACACACAATCACCGCAGATCCCTGCGAGGTCCTCCGCCGCCATGTAGCGGCTCCGCAGCATCTCCATCCGGGTCCGTTCCCAGCAGGTCTTGAGGCGGAAGCCCTCGTCGCGCACATTGCCGAAGTGCAGGTCCGGGTTGTCCCGCGAGACCGCGCAGATGGTCACGTCGCCGTTGGGCAGGATGCCGAGGAGCGGGAACTGGCAGGTCGTGACCAGCTTCACGCCGCTCCTGCGGCCGAGCAGGGGAAGGTATTTCGGCGGCACGATGCCCGGGGGGACCTTGACGATCGTCTGGCCGGGAAACCCGGGCTTGTGTGCCTTGATCAGCTCGAAGATCTCCGCGATGTTCCCCGAGCGGAGGCCGAGCTCCGCGATCAACCCGACGCCGCGGCCCACCGGGTTGAGAACGCCCCATTGAACGGCGTTGCACTCCGGAGAGAGCTTCTCTGCGAGCGCGTAGAGGTCCGGGATCGTGCCGTAGCTCTCGTTGTTCAAGGTGCATTGAACGTTGAACCGGATACCGTTCTCGCGGAGGAGATGCAGGCCCGCGACCGTCCGTTCGAAGCTGCGGGGCCCGCGCAGCCGCTCATGCGTCTCCGCCGTGCCTCCGTCGAGGCTGACGGTGATCGAGAAGAGACCCTCGCGCTGCATCTCTCGCGCCAGCTCGAAGAAACCCGGCGGATAGTGAATGCCGTTGGTCTCCAGGCCGGCGACGATGCCTTTGCCGGCGAGAGCCCGCAGGATCTGGAGAGAGTCCGGCCGGATCAGGAGCTCTCCGCCGGTGAGCAGGGCAGCGCGGGCGTCGAGCTCCGCCAGCTGCTCGACGACCTGCATGCACTCGCCGGTGTCGAGATCCTGCGAGGTGTCTACCCAGGGCGAGGAGTGCACCGAGCAGTGCTCGCAGGCGAGATTGCACCGGAAGGTCAGATACCAGTAGATCGAGGGGCGGACGCGCTGCTTCTCCTCGACGATGCGGAGACGCTGGGCGCGCTCCCGCAGCGCTGTGCCGAACGCAGCGGGCTCGGGCCGGATCTCGGGCTCTGACCTATCCATGTCTCGACTCCCGGTTTGGTCTTACGTTACCAGCGTCAAAGCGAAAACGCAAGGCGGTCCTGCGTCCCGGCTCCTACTGAGCCCCCAGGCTCTCCCCGCCGTCGATCGTCACGATGGCCCCGTGGATGTGCGCGGCCAGGGGCGAGGCGAGAAACAGGGCGAGATGGGCCACGTCGCGCGGCTTTCCCGCACGGCCCAGGGGAATCTTCTTCACCAGGGACAATCGATCCTGGGTCTGTTTTTCCGGATGATCGACATAGTACTCCTGCATCAGCCCGGTCCCGCCGATCGACCCCGGGCTCAGGCAGTTGATCCGGATGTTGAAACGGCCGACCTGGCGAGCCAGGCTGCGGGTCAGGGCGATCACCCCCGCCTTGGCGGCGCTGTAGGCCGTGTAATAGGCGGAGCCCGTGTCGGCGGTGATCGAGGCCATGTTCAGAATCGAGCCTCCCCCGCTTTGCCGCATCAGGGGGACCGCCTGCTTGCAGGTATAGAAGACCGATTTCAGGTCGACCGCGAGGATCCGGTCGAGATCCTCCTGCTCCAGATGGTCGATGCTCGTCTGGCGGCCCACGACTCCGGCGTTGTTGAACAGGAAATCGATTCGCTGCCAGCGTCGCGCCGCTGTCTGGATCATGGCGGCGACCTGGCTCGCGTCGGCCACGTCACAGGGGATCAGCTCCACCTCGCAGCCGAGGCTCGCGAGCTCGTCCGCGGTCTGCCGTCCGGCGCTCGCGTCGATGTCGGCCAGCACCAGGCGGTAGCCGGCCGCGCCGAAGACCTCGGCCACCCCTCTGCCGATTCCCGACGCGCCGCCGGTGATGACGGCGACCGCCCCCTCCTGCCGCAGGTCGAAGCCGCTCACGGAAGGGGGACCTCGCTCCTGCAGGAGGGCCGGCGGGGGATCACCGTCCGCGGACCCTCCGGCTCGTGCCACAGCCAGCGGCCCCATTCCACCGGGATCTCCGCGGCCTGAGGGAACGGCTCGCACACCCCCGCGGAGACCACGTGGTCGACCCCATACTCCAGGATCAGGCGGACGGCCGCATGGCGGTAGGCCTCGTGCCGGATCCTCTCCTGCCACCAGGTGTGGCGATCCTCCAGGATGTCCAGCGCCGGGACGATCGCATCCGCAACGAGCTGCCGGGCGCCCTCGCTCAGCGGCACGAGCAACCGCTCGGTGTCCGCGGCTCCGAAGGCCGGCACCTGGAGCTGGAGCGATCTCCCGACCGTCCGCACCAGCTTGAGGTGCTTGAGGACCAGCAGCTCCCTGGAGCCGCCGGCCTCCTGCTGTCCGCCGGCGATACGGAGCAGGACCTCGACGAGACATGGATTCATCCGGGGCACGATCCGGCGGACTCTGTGGTGCCACAGCTCGGCGAACATCGCCCGGTGCTGCGGTCCCGTCGGGATCGCGGTCACGCCGAAGGTATTTTCGGCGGAGACTCCCTGGAAGGCCCAGATGACGGTATCGCCGGCGGTCTGGGACGAGATCCCCGACCTCAAGACTTCCCGGCCCATCGCGAGGTCCAGAAACAGGCCGGCGAGCAGCGAGTGGCCCACCTGAGACCAGGTGAAGCGCTCGGCGGCGGCGGTCCGGCCGTAGCCGGCCCGCAGCTCGGCTCCGGCCGCGGCGGCCACGTCCACATAGCGCGCCAGAGCCGGGCGCAGGAGATCGACGAGCCCCCGCTCGGCGACGGCTGGAATCAGGACCAACCTCCTCCCGGCCCGGTATCTCTCCCCGTCCGCGGCCAGCAGCTCGAAGCGGGTCGCATCCTCCCAGACCGGCGGCCGCTGGGAAGGGAGGTCCGGCTCCTCGCTGCCGAAGAGGTCGCTGACCAGGTCGTGGAAGCTCCGCTCCCGGACGAGGGCCGCGACCCTGGGATTGTGGTCTCCGAACAGGTAGATCACGAGTGGGCCCACGGGCGTCCCCTCTCTGCAAGGGCCTTGACCGCGGCCGGGGACGAGGATCCTCGCACGTCCACCACCAGCCCCGCTTGCAGCCTCTCCGCGGCTTGCGGAGCGGGCTCCAGGCGGATCTCCACGAAGACCATCTGCGAGGCGGTGTCCACGTCTGGTGCGATGCGTTCGACGCGGCCGGGCACGTCGAGCCCCAGGTCGCGGACGCGGGCGATCACCGCCGCGCCGGGGGCGAGCCGGCGCGCGTCGTCCGGAGGCACCGCGGCCCGCACCCGGAGGTCGCCGCCGCTGATCAGCCGCAGCACCGGCGTCCCCGGGCCGACCTGGGCGCCCGGATCGGCGAAGCGTTCGGCGACGCGGCCGGCGAAAGGCGCGCGGATGTCGGTCTGGCCGACGGACGTCTCGAGCTGGCGCACCCGCGCGCGCTGCTCCGCAACGCGGGCCTGCGAGACCTCCATGGCGGACGTCGCGGTCTTGACCGCCAGCTCGGCCTCGGACAGGTCCTCCTTGGAGAAGATCTCCGGGTTCTTCCGCCGCCGGTCCCAGCGCGCCTGCGCCTCGGAGAGCTCGGCCGCGGCGCGCCGGGCGTCGGCCTCGGACGCGTGCAGAGCCGAACGCGCCATCTCGAGGTCCTGGGCGACGAGCCGCGGATCGAGGGACGCCAGGCGGTCCCCCTTCCGGACCGGGTCCCCGATCTCCACGTAGACGGCTGCGAGGCGCCCCTGGGAATCCGCCGTCACGTCCACCGATTCGCTGGAGAGGATCACCCCCAGCCACCCTCGCCGGCGCGGCGCCTCCGCGGGGGAGGACGCCGGGGCGGTGGGTGGGGGAGGGGGAGGAGCCGCCGCCGTCTGCGCCTCCGGAGCCTCGCGCCTCCCGCAGCCGGCGAGGATCGGCAGGAGAAGGGCGAAGAGAAGAGAGGAGCGCGTGGCCATGCGGCACATGTTACAACCCTCGCCCTGTAGAGCTGCGAAACAAGGAGGACTCGTTCGGCGAGGTCGGCCAGAGGCTCCAGGGAGTCGATCGCCTCGATCTTCCGCCGGACCGTGACCGGCACTGCGCCGAAGCGCTGCTCGATCTGCCGGAGCACCACCCGCCGCAGCCGCTCCACTCCTTGGGCGACTCCCTCCTCTCTCCCTTCCTCTCTCCCTTCCTCTCTCCCTTCCTCTCTCCCTTTCTCTCTCCCCTCCTCTCTCCCTTTCTTGATCCCTCTCTCGATCCCTCTCTCGAGCCCCTGCTCGATGCCCTTCTCCATCCCCCGCGCCTCGGCCTTTCCCAACCAGGTCAGCTCCATGGTCTTGATCTCCTCGTTGCCTTCCAGGTCCAGCAGCCGCTGGAGCTCGAGGGCATCCTTTGCCGTTAATTGTACATAGGTCTCCACCCAATTCACCAGCACCCGCTTGCGCAATTCCGTCACGTCCGACTTCGCGATCTGCCGCAGGCATCGCAGCATCAGCTCCGCCCGGCCCCA
>WNGB01000828.1_pt1 | contig 80517 bp, 73 predicted proteins | sample 5400681 | NCBI WGS metagenome assembly WNGB01 (sample SAMN13153367, study PRJNA577476) | soil metagenome | isolation source: 115 cm soil or saprolite under grassland replicate 2 | place: USA:California | collected 2016-06-15 | reverse complement strand
CGAATCACACGAATCACGCTAAAAGGAACGTCATGAAATAATAAATAGACTAGAAAATTCGCGTCAATCCGCGTGTTTCGCGGGCCGCCTTCTTTATTTCAACGAATCACTTCCTTGCGGCGCGTTTACCAAGAAACTTCGCAATATCGAAGTCCACGAAATCCGCGTGATGGAAAATGATCGACTCGATCGAGCGCTCCATCTTGTCGCCTTCATGACTGTGTGTGGCGATGATGTGCATGACTTCGCCCGGAATGCCATGCTTGTAGGCGAGTGCGACACCGCTGAATGGATGCCGTACTTGCTGCCCGAATTTACCTTGAACCACTTTGCCTGACCCGTCTTTGTCGTACTCGAGCGGCTTGCCCACGTCGGCGAGAAGCGCGCCGGCGATGAGATAGTCGCGCTGAACGGGAATCCCGCAGCGGAACGATTTCTCAAGGACATCCGCGATGGCAATGCATTGTCGCGCACACGAATTGAGGTGCTCGACGAAAGTCATGTCGATGTCGCCGGCCAGCAAGGTGAACTTGACCGCGCGCAATTCATCGAACGTCCACCCCTTTCCGCCGCAACCCGTGGTGATGGCTTCGTTCCACACCGCCGCCACTTTTTCGCGCAACGACTTGTCCTTGATCCTCTTCAAGCTGGGAAAAAGTTGCGCGATTTGCGTGACGCCATAGTTGGGTCGTTCGGTTGTCATAATGATTGTCGATTTAGCTCAGGCTGAAGGTGGAACGCGATCTCCGAGCGCGTTGCCAAACAGAATCGCGGAGCGATCAAATTTGAGCCGCTGAGCGACTTGAACTTTAACATTGAGCTCGGAGATCTCGATCCACCTTGGAATCTCATCGCCCGACGCCTTTTAGTCGATATTTTTGAGGTTTCGAAGACGTTCTTTCTATTATTTTTCTGGCTTCCAAGTCGAGCTTAACGGTTTCTCCATACCAACTGATGTTCCCTGAAAATTTGCTCTTTAAGCCTTTGTTGAGCTGGCTGAACAACTCGGTGTGAGTGAGTTCCTTACTTCGCAGCGCTGATAAGATAGCCCTCTTCAGTGTTTCGTATTTTTGCTTGTCGATATTCTTCCCGCTTTTACCCAGCGGATGTTTGGTAAGTATTTTTTCTTCTTTCATTGCTGCCCTCTCGTTTGAATTCTTTTTACTTGGGAACGCTTCTAGGAGGAGGCCCATCATAACCGTGGTTGACCGGATCGATGCGGCGCATCGGTTTCTCCCGGCTTTGCTCTTCGATAACGTGGGCCACCAGTCCGGGCGTGCGCGCGATCATGAAAATGCCGTTGAAAGCAGCGGGATTCATTCCCAGATCGGCGAGGATGGCTCCGATGGCCCCGTCCACGTTGATCGGCAACGCTTTCTTCACGTCGGCGAAACATTTTTCGACAGCGCGCGCCGCTTGCATGTGCGCACCGTCAACGCCGGCTTCGCGCGCCAGTTCGAAGAGCCGTGCCATGCGCGGATCTTTGGTGTGATAACGATGACCGAATCCCGGCATGCGCTCGCCCGCTTCCCGCATGGCCGCGAGCGTGCGCGCGGCGGCTTCATCCACCGAAATGGATTCATGCGCGGCGTGATCGGCGATCGCTTTCAGTTGCCGGGCACAATCTTCAATCGCGCCACCGTGATGACGATTGATCGACATGATGCCGGCGGCGACCGACGCGCTCAGCGACGCCCCGGTGGATGCGACGGTCCGGGCGGCCAACGCGCTCGGAGGCGTTGCGCCATGATCGATCGACGCCACCAAAATCGCATCCATCAAGCGCGCGATTGGCGGCGATGGCAATTCCCCGGTCAAAATTAAATACACCGCTGCACCGAACGAGACGCGCCCCATCAGCTCGGCGATGTCATATCCGCGCACCGCAACCCGGTTAGGTTCAACGCGCGTCACTGCGGTATTCCAGACGGCGTTTTTGTCGGTTTCACTCATGAGAGATCGTCCATTCATTCGTTTGAGAATTTCAATCACCGCGCCGGGCAACTCACCAAAAGCATCGACTACGGTAGCGCCGGCTTCGCGTAACGCCTTCACTTTTCCAGCGTGGGTGCCTCGGCCACCTTCGATAATCGCCCCCGCGTGACTGAAACGCGTGCCTTCGCGCGCCGCTTTCCCGCCGATATATGCGATCACGGGCTTGGTCACTTTTCGATCGCGAATCAGTTGCGCCAGTTCCTCTTCTTGTGACGAACCAATTTCGCCAAAGATCACGATGGCTTCGGTGAGCGGATCGGCTTCAAAGCTTAATGCTGCATCGGGAATGCGAATTCCAAGAACAGCGTCGCCGCCGATGTGCACAATCGTTGAGATGCGCACCCCCGACTGTCCCAGATAATAGCCGGTGCTTGAAGCCATGCCGCCAGAGCGACTGATCACTCCGACGCCTTTCGGAACGCCGGGTTTAAACCATTGCCGCGCACTTTCCGCGCGACCGCCGATCATGCCGATCACACCTTTGCCCGGACTCAACACTCCCAGCGTATTCGGGCCAAGAAAAGTCGCACCATTCGCCTTGGCCGCGGCCGCAATCTCCATCGCGTCCCACACTGGCACGCGATCGGGCACCAGTACGGTAAGCTTAATCCCCGCGTCAATCGCGGAAATGGCCGCGTCCTTCACGCCCGCCGCCGGCACAAAAAGCACGGAGATGTCGATCTTGCCCACGGCTTTGACCGCGTCCTGTGGCGTATTGAACACCGGCACACCAAGCACGGCTTGTCCGCCTTTGCCTGGCGTCACACCTGCGACCACATTTGTCCCATACTCGCGCATCAAGCGTGTGCGCGCCCGGCCTTCGCGGCCGGTGATGCCTTGCACAAGAACGCGCTTTCTCTCGTCAATTAAAATTGCCATTTAGCGCGCGTCTCCAATCAGTTCATCCAGTCCGGGAACATCCAGTTCCAAGTAGAAGCCTTCGACGCCCGCGAGTCGACACTCGACATCACAGGCGAGCAACTCGGAATCTTTGGTGGCGAACTCTTCGCTCGTCAGCGATGGCGCCGGAGCACCGTCACGATCTACGATCAACCCGCCGGAGTGGGTTTCGACCGCTCGGCGAATTTGTGGCCACGCCGCGGTGTTGATCCACACGCGACCAGCTTTTACGGGAAGAATGATCGCGGTTGAATTGTAGGGGAAGCTGTCAGCTTCCCCTCCAGCCTCAGCGATGGTGCGCTCCTTGACGCACTTCGGCACACGCGGAGCACGCGGCTTCCATTTTGAGCCGTTAGTGCCGGCGACAAGTTCGGCGAACCGCGCTGCGATCATAGCTGGCGCGTCGGATTTGCGATAGCCCTCGACCGGCGCGCGCAGCAGCTTCGACATTCGATGCAAAATATCCACGGCACGGTCTTCGGTGTTGCCGCCCAAACGAATTACTCCGGGAATGTCGAGATCAAGTTCCCAAAATGCTTTAGCCAATCCGTAAGCGGACCAATATTGTTCCTGGCTCGCGACGCCGGAGCCCGAGCCGAAATATCCGACCAGGTCCGGCTGGGCCAAAATGATTCGGGCGGCGCGATAGACCTTGGACGCGGATGGATTGCCGCTGGTGTCGGTGAAATTGGCAATCGTGAATCCAGCGTTCACAATTGCGTCCATCGACATCATCGATCCGCCGCCGCCCGCGCCGTGAAAACCAACCAGTCCTTTTGAATCGTTGGCCGCCGCCGTGGCCAGCTGCGCAAAATAAAATGTGCCGCGATGATCGCTTTGTTCCACGGCGTAGGCCACGCGTTCGAGAGCGGTCGGCGGATGATCGAACTCGCGCGCGATCTCGATCTTCAACTCCGGATGTCGGGCCACGGCATAATCGTCAATCGTGATCCGGCAATCCGCTGCTACGAACTGTCCATCGTTGGTCAGCACGAGCGGATTGATTTCGAGCGACCGGGCTTCGACACTGCGCGCGGCGGCAAATAATTTTCGGATCGACTCGGCCAGTTGCTTCGCGTGTGCCGGTGAAAGTCCGCATAAAGAAACCGCTTCATTAACCGCCGAATCGAGGGGGCCGCGATTTACATCACAGGGGATGCGCCGCGTCGAGGAAGCGCGCTCTTCGATTCCGCTGCCGCCGCCAGCGGCGAAAATAATCACCGGGGCGCGAGCAGCGTCGTCGATCGCGAACGAGAGAAAAAATTCCCGTTCGATGTCGATCTTCTCTTCCACCAACACGGCTTCGACTAGAAACTGTCCGACTTTCATTGCCAGCATGCGCGCGGCGTGATCGTGAACTTCATCTGGTTTTGTGGCGAAGGCCACTCCGCCGATGCCGGCGCGACCGGTGGTCCAGGCTTGAATCTTGATCACGACTTCGCCACCAAGCTCTTTGGCAGCAGCGACAGCTTCATCAGCCGTGAAAGCAGCGCGGCCACATGGAATTTTGAATCCGTTGGCGGCAAGAATTGCTTTGCCTTGATATTCGTGAAGTCGCGCCATGGCTGGGTGGTATCGCGCGATTCTAGCCAGTTTTCCGGGTAGCGCACGCGCCTCGCGTGCTGGCGATTGCGTCTCGCGATCGCGGACTTTCCCTTGTGCATGCGACTCTAAGAAAAGTTTGTTTCGGCGAGACACCGAAACCAGCACGTGAGACGCGTGCGCTCCCCAAATGATATCGATCTTATTGATCGGAAATAGCGGGCATAATAGTGTCGATCATACCAAAGTCACATCGGATGATCCCAACCCCGCTCGATTACTACAGCATCGAAGAGCTTCTCACGGATGACGAGCGTGCGGCACGCGACCGGGCGCGGTGTTTCGTGCAGGAGGAAGTCATGCGTGAGATCGTGCCGTGCCATCGGGCGGGAAAATTTCCCGAACATCTCACACCGCGCATGGGCGCGCTGGGCTTTTATGCTCCGTATCTCAAAGAACACGGCTGTGCGGGACTGAGCTACACTGCATATGGACTCATCATGCAGGAGCTTGAACGGGCCGACTCGGGCGTGCGTTCGCTGGCATCGGTCCAAGGCTCGCTGGCGATTCACGCGATTTATTCTTTCGGCTCACCCGAGCAACACGCGCGGTGGTTGCCAGGTTTGGTATCGGGCGATCGCGTCGCTTGTTTTGCCCTGACGGAGCACGGCCACGGATCAGATCCTGGCGGAATGGAAACTCGAGCAAAGCGCGACGGCGATCATTATGTTTTGAATGGCGGCAAATGCTGGATTGGGAACGCATCCATCGCCGACGTGAAGGTGGTTTGGGCAAAGGACGAGGACGGGCATGTAGGCGGATTCATTGTGGAGAAGGAGGCACCTGGATTTCGTGCGCAGGATATTGAGGGAAAATTTAGCCTCCGCATGTCGCGCACATCGGAATGCTGGTTCGAAAACTGTCGGATACCGGCGGAGAATCGGCTGCCAAAGGCGTCAGGGCTCCGCGCGCCGCTATCGTGTCTTTCGCACGCACGCGCGGGCATTGCCTGGGGCGTGATTGGTGCGGCGCTTGATTGTTACGAAACGGCGCTCACTTACGCCAAATCGCGTGAGCAATTTGGCCGCCCGATTGCGGGTTTCCAACTGGTGCAGGAGAAACTTGTCTGGATGGTGCAGGAGATCACCAAGGCGCAATTATTGGCATTGCGTCTCACGCGCATGATGGAGGCGGGCACAGCTACCTCGGCGCAAATTTCGCTGGCCAAGCGGAACAACGCCTGGATGGCGCTCGAATGCTCGCGCAAGGCGCGCGACATACTCGGGGCCGCGGGGATCACAGATCGCTATTCTGTGATCCGGCACCTCATGAACCTCGAAACTGTTTACACCTACGAAGGCACGCACGACATCCATGGGTTGATCGTCGGTCGCGACATCACTGGAATCAACGCCTTCGGCGCGTGAAAAGCATTGTTGCCGCCGGGACTCTGTCGCCGCACGCGGAAAAGACCAAAGAAACGCCTCGACAGAGCGAGGCGGCTACACTGCGGCTCGGGATGACAGCGCATGGAGATTGGTTAAAGTTAACTAAGTATGAACGAAGTCTACATTCTGGGCGGCGGGCGCACGGATTTTAAGCGCAATCTCAAAAAGGAAGGGAAGACGATCCGGCACATCATTATCGAGGCCGGCAAGAAGGCGATTGACGATGCGAAGATCGATCCCGCGGAAATTCAGGCGGGCGCGGTTGGCAATTTCAACGCGGGACAGTTCACGAAACAGTTGCAGCTTGGCGCGTTTATTCCGGAGATCGACCCGAAATTGCGCGGGATTCCGACGATGCACACCGAGGCGGCGTGCGCTTCCGGCGCGCTTTCAGTATTGCTTGGCGCGGAATGGGTCATGGGCGGCTTTTACGATGTTGTTCTCGTGGTTGGCGCAGAACAGCAGAAGACAATGTCGTCGCTCGATGGCTCCGACGTGCTCGGCGCAGCGGCCGATTATCACAACGAGAAACCGGAATATGGCGATTTCATGTTCCCGAAATTGTTCGGGCGGATTGCGCAGATTTACATCGAGAAATATGGCGCGACCGAGGCGGATCTCGCCCAGGTGGCATGGAAGAATTATGCGCACGCCAAGCTGAATCCACTGGCGCAAATGCGCGACGCCGATTTGACGCTCGATTGCGCTTCGCAGGTGTCCGACAAAAATCCGAGTGTCGCACCGCCGCTGAAAGTCTCCGATTGCTCGCAGATCACTGACGGCGCGGCGTCGATCATTCTCGTGTCCGGAAAATATTTGGAGAAAATTGGACGCGATAAAAATAAGACCACGCGTCTATTCGGCTACGGGCACACGACCGATTATCTTCCTCTCGATCAGAAAGACGCGCCCACGTTTTCAATTGCGCGCAAGGCGGCAGCGAAAGCATTTGGGATGGCGAATTTGAAACCGCGCGATATGCAAGGCGCTGAGGTGCACGATTGTTTTTCAATCACTGAAATCGTTGCCTATGAAATTCTCGGACTGACCGAGCCGGGTAACGGTTTAGAGCTCGCGAAGAGCGGTGCGACGGCGTTGCCGCAGGTGCGTGGTGAGAAGGCGGGCAAACTTCCGTTCGAGATTCCGGTCAACGCTGGCGGTGGATTGATTGGCGACGGTCATCCGGTTGGAGCGACCGGTGTCCGCCAGGTATTGGAGGCGTATCAACAACTCACCGAACAAGCCGGGGCGCGCCAGATCGAAAACGCGAAAAGATTCCTCACCTTCAACATGGGCGGAAGCTTGACTACCTCTGTCGCCATGGTTTGGGGACGGGGCTAAGCGGGATGCCTCAAGTTCCGTTCACGCTGGGCGAGGTTGGTCATTTTGGGCTGGCGGTGCGCGATCCGAAAAAGAGCGCGAAATGGTTCGAGCGCGCGTTAGGGCTGAAAAAGGAATTCGATTTCGATAACGGCATCGCCGTTGGCAACGACTACGTCACGATCGCGTTGTTCAAAGGGAAACCCTCGCCAGAAACAATTGATCACATGTCGTTTCATCTGCCGGATATGGCGACGTTGCGAAAAGCGCTCGATCACCTGAAAAGCGTCGGCGCCGACATCGAAGATCCCGGCGACGAAATTGGGCCAGAAGCGGCCGGATCGAAAAACATGGGCCTCTGGTTCCACGATCCCGACGGCTACCGTTGGGAGCTGAGCGTGCTCGGCGGCAAATAACGGCCTGCCATCGCTCATTCACGTGCGTAGCGCACGGCCAAGTGCCTGCGTTGACATGGTATTTAGCGACCTTAACATTTTTTGTTCTCAGATTTAACAATGATCACTTTTGCGACAGAAAAAGGGGACGGGAAAGAGTTCGTCTCGCACGCCCCGGGCTATTGGTCCGGCGACGGCGGGATTGCGCCGGAACTCTGGAACGATTGGAAATGGCAGCTCAAAAACAGGGTCACGTCCCTCGCTCAACTGGAAAAACACCTCGATCTTAGCGAGGAAGAGCGCGGCGGCGTTTTGCTCTCCGGCGACAAACTCGCGCTGGCGATCACCCCGCATTTTTTCAATCTGATCCCGCGCGATAGTCCCGACGATCCGATCCGGCGACAGATGATTCCACGGATCGAGGAGACGTGGACATCCCCGTACGACATGGCCGACCCGTGCGGCGAAGATTCGCACATGCCGGTTCCGGGGCTTGTACATCGGTATCCAGATCGAGTCCTGTTTTTGGTGACGGATCGTTGCGCAAGTTATTGTCGATATTGCACCCGCAGTCGCGTGGTGAGTGGTGTGGGCGAACAGGAATTACATACGAATTTCGAAGAAGCGTTCCGGTATCTTGAGCAGCACGAGGAAGTACGCGACGTCCTGTTAAGCGGCGGCGACGCGCTCATTTTTAGCGACGATAAGCTCGACAAGTTGCTCAGCCGGCTGCGCGCGATAAAGCACATTGAATTTCTTCGCATCGGCACGCGCGTTCCGATTTTCCTGCCGCAACGTATCACGCCGGAGCTTTGCGCGATTCTGGCGAAACATCATCCGCTTTGGATGAGCGTGCACGTGAATCATCCGCGCGAGCTGACGATTGAAGTAAAAGAAGCGCTCGAGCGCCTCGCGAACGCCGGCGTGCCGCTCGGGAATCAGAGTGTGTTGCTCGCTGGCGTGAACGACGATCTCGAAACGATGAAAACGCTCGTGCACAAGCTGCTGATGTGCCGCGTGCGCCCCTATTACATCTATCAGTGCGACCTGATCAACGGATCATCACATCTGCGCACGTCGGTCACGAAAGGGATCGAGATCATCGAAGGGTTGCGCGGTCACACGACCGGCTATGCCGTGCCGCAATATGTGATCGACGCGCCCGGCGGCGGCGGTAAGGTGCCGATCAATCCCGGTTATGTTTTATATCACGACAATGAGAAAATCGTGATCCGTAATTACGAAGGCAAGATCTTCGAGTATCCTGAGACCGGCAACGAGAACGTGCAGTTCGCGCCGCAACGTGAGTATCACGACGAGTATCTTTATTCGTGATTGGATTTTGTCATTGCGGTCAGGTTATTGAAGCCCGTCATTCTGGCGTACACAGTAACCGCAAGGAACCATGAAGACGGCAGCAGCCCCGAACTCTGGCGCGAGGAAAATCATCCTCGTTGTCGCCGTCGTGATAACGGTGTGCCTGCTCTCGCTAATCGTAGCGGGTTTCACCAGCCTGGTGTCGCTGGCTGAGCGAATCCATCCGATTGCTGGTGCGATCGTATTCTGGAGTGTGTGCCTTGGAGCCGGCTTTTTTGCACTCTACTGCGCCGTTGCATACGCAAAGCTTCCTGCTGCGCTCGTCCCGCCGGAGGAGAATTTGGGCCCGAAGTACGACGCATATCTGCAGGCTCTCCGCGTCAGGCTCGAAGCAAATCCGCGAACAAGAGGCAAACCGGTCGAGACGGTGGAGGAGATAGAGGATGCGCTTGTAGCTTTATCGGTTGAAGCGGACTCGGTCGTCCGCAGCACGGCAAGTATGGTATTTCTTAGCACGGCGTTGATGCAAAACGGCCGGCTCGACGGGCTCGTCGTTCTCTTCACCCAGATTCAAATGGTGGGGCGAATCGCCCGCATTTACGTTCAGCGTCCCTCTCCTCGCGAGCTGGCGAGGCTCTACGCGAACGTCGCCGGCACGGCTTTCGTTGCGAGCAGGCTTGAATCGCTCGACCTCGGAGAAATGGTCGCGCCGCTTGCGGTCTCTATTGTGCCGGCGCTCAAAAGTGGGATCCCGGGCATGGGCGGCATCTCAGCTCTCCTGGTCAGATGTGTTTCTAACGGAGCCGCAAACGCGTTCCTCACGTTGCGCGTCGGAGAAGTCGCACGACGCTACTGCGCACTGACATCACGTTGTCCGGCTGAAGTCATCCGCAAGTCTGCCACCGCTGCGGCCGTCCAGCACCTGGGTCGGATCGTGCGAGAAAACGGCGCATTGGTTGTGAGGAAGGTTTGGGAAAACACTGCGGGGGGACTGATCGAAAGCGGTGTATCGAAAGCAGAAGATATTGCGGGGGCGACGAGGGATCTTTTTGGCAGAATCTCACCCTGGCGGGTGAAAGAAGACTCCGCAAGCCGTTAGCGATTTATCGAACTGCGGCACCGAGCACGACGTCGGTTTTATTGAGGCTTGCCCGCCGCGACTATTTCGCGGGCGCGCGATGCCCCCGCGAGCGCGTTACGACGTTGCGGCGTCATGGCGAGCACACGCTCGAATTCTTTGAGAGCATCGGCTGGACGATTTAATTCAAGCAAGAGATCACCAAGCTGTTCGCGCGCTGGCAGAATTGCACCCGGAGTAACAGGCAGTTTTTCCACTGCGTCTTCTTCGTCGGCGGCAGCGCGCATTAGCTTCGCTGCTTCGTTTTCTTTTCCTTCGGCAAGATTTATCCAGGCCAAAGCTGAATTGAGCTGGACATGAATTTGGGTAGCCCAGTATTTATCTCCGGAGGCTCGCAGTTGCTCGTAAGCGCTCGTTAGCTTGGCAACTTCTTCGCGTGCAGCTGCGGCCTGTTTGCTACGCGCAAATCCAACTGCTCGCGACCAGGCTGTGATCGCAGCCGCCTGCGGCAGAGTGTCGGCAATCGGCACGAGTCGCGCCGCTTCATTCCATTTTCGACGTTCAATCACGTATCGGGCCGGCATTGCGCTGGCCGCATACGCCACTTTGAAATATTTCGGCGCCAAGTTCGTCATTTTTCGCAAGTCATCGAGCACCCGCGCCGCGTCCTGGTCGCGACCGAGCTGAAGATTGGCGTAGGTCAGGTAATCCATGGCGTGCAATTCTTCGCCAATGTCACCTTCGTCATGCGCGGCTTTTCTCGCGGCCGTGTTTGATTCAATTGACTCTTCCCACATCCCCAGTCGCGTATAAATATGCGAAGGCATGTGCAAAGCGTGCGGCGCGGAAGGCGCGATCTGCGCATAAACTCTCGCCGCCTCCACGCCTTGAGCCGCCATCTCTACGTTGTCGTAAGCGTGAATCAGATAATGCGGAATTCCCGGATGCTGCGGATACTTCCGGAAAAGCGGTTCCAGCAGCGCCGCCGCTTTTTTTTGGTTTGCATGCGTTGCGTCCGTCGGCGGAGCCGTGGCCAGAAGCGCCAATGCGTAAAAGATCTGGCACTCCGCGTCGTCGGGATTGCGTTCGGCGAGTTTGCCCATCGCTTCCGTGTAGCGTCGGGCGCGGTCGTCATAAGGCGTCGAATCGGCGTTCGCGTAGATTAAACTCAAGGCGTCAATGAATTCGCGTTCGCGGTCCGACCCACCGAGCTGTCGCGCACGCTCAATCTCTTGGCGCCCGAGGGCCACGGTTTCTTCCGGAAGGGGCGGCGGCCAAAGCGGATGAAAATAGGTCATCGCGATTCCCCAATGGGCGATCGCGCACTTCGGGTCGGCTTTTGCCACATCACGGAAAGCTTTTTCCGCGGCCGAGTAGGCAAAGGAATGCAAAAGCGCCACAGCTCGTTCAAAATCTTTCTGCGCACTCGGCGAGCAGGACGTCGGAAATTTCACGACGCCCAGTTTCTCGGGAACGGGATGGTCGTGCTCCTCAGCTGACAAAGATGAAGACAAGATGCCGGCTCCGGCCAACCACACGCACAAAAAAAGCGTAATTCTCATTCGCATCGGGGCTTGAGCTATTTCTTGCCACCACTGCAGCGTAAATCAAATACTCGCCGAATTTTCTGCACGACCTGCCGCCGCGACACAGGACCGGTTAACGAGCGTCAAAAACAATTTTGCCGCCGATCACCGTTATCTCGGCGCGCGTCTTGAGAATTTCCGGTTCGAGGATTTTCATGATGTCTTGCGAGAGCACGGTGAAATCGGCGAGTTTGCCGGGTTCGATCGAGCCTTTGTCTTTTTCCTCGAACGCGGCGTATGCCGGCCAGATTGTGAACATTTTCAATGCCTGCTCGCGCGAAACGGCTTGTTCGGGGTGCCAGCCTTCGCCCGATTCGCCTTTGATGCTTTTGCGGGCAACGGCGGCGTAAAACTCAATCATCGGCTCGCCACGCTCGACCGGCGCATCGGAGCCGCCGGCGATAATGCAGCCCGATTTCAGGAACGTTTGCCACGCGTATGCGCCGCCGAGACGATCCATTCCCAGCCTGCTCGGCGCGAAAAACAAGTCGCTGATCGCGTGCGACGGTTGCATCGACGGAATGACGCCGAGCTTTGCGAACCTCGGAATGTCGGCAGCATTTAAGATCTGCGCGTGTTCGACGCGCCAGCGGACGTCGCTGGATTTTGGAGGGCGGAGCTCTGCGACGCCGGGTTCGCCGGAGCTCGCCCCTCCAGGAAGCTTGCGCTCTGAGGGCGGCACAGCTTTGAACGCCTGTTCGTAAAGATCGAGAATGATGCGATTGGCGCGATCGCCGATTGCGTGCGTTTCGACTTGAATTCCGCGGCGCAGCGCTTCTTCGAACAGCGGACGCAACTCCTCAGGCTTTTCGGTGAGAAAACCAGCGTTACTTGGAGTCGGCCCGCCCTCGGTCCGTTCTGTGGGCCGGCGCGAGGGCGCGCCAGCTCCATCAAGCGCGTCGTTATACGGCTTCAACAAGGCAGCGCCGCGCGAACCGAGCGCGCCGTCGAAGATGATTTTGATCGTGCGTTGCGTGAAATGGTGATTGAACGCGTCGATTGTCGGCCCGTCAGCCAGGATTTTTTTTGCATCTTCGCCGGGACCATAAACGGCATTGATAAATCGGATTTTAATTTTTCTATCAGCGAATGCTCTCTTGATCAGTTTGATGTCTTCCTTGCGACTTCCGGCATTTTGAATTTCGCACCAGCCGAGCCCGATCTCGCGATTAATGCCGAGCAATAGCGCCTGCTCGCGCTCAGCTTCAGTCGGTTTCGGAACATGTTTCGCGACCAGATCTTGCGCGTTATCGAGCAACATTCCGTTGGATTCGCCGTTTGTTTTCGAAATTTCTCCGCCGAAAGGATTCAGCGCGTTCCTGTCGATCTTTGCAATTTTGAGGGCGGCGCTATTGACAACTGATGCATGCCCATCAGCGCGTGTGAGAAAAACCGGGTTATCCGGCGCGACTTTGTCGAGGTCTTGTCGCGATGGAAACTCAGCCGGCTTCCAAAACGTTTCGATCCACCCCCGGCCGGTGATCCATTTGCCCTTTTCGGTTTGAGAAACTCGCTCTTTGACTTTCGCTAGAAAATCTTCAAGCGAGTTTGTCCCTTCGAGGTTCAGCCGCATCTCGCGCTCGCCGATCCCGAAAATGTGGCAATGCGAATCGGTTAAGCCCGGAACAACCGTCTTGCCGCCAAGGTCGATCACGCGCGTGTTGACGCCCCTGAGCTTTTCAACATCTGCGGTTGAGCCGACAAACGCGATCCTCCGATCTTTGACGGCGAGCGCTTCCGCGTGCGGTTGTTTCTGGTTTACCGTGTAGATGTTTCCGTTAACGACGATAAGATCGACATCCTGGGCGCAAATCATTGGACTAAAAAAGGAAAGAGCGAGAAGAAAAAAAAACCGCCGTGCGTTTCGTGATGCCTTCACGGATGGAGTGTTTGGCTGTCGGGAAGCTGACAGCTTCCCCTACAGGATCAATGTCGATTTCTTCCGAGCTTGACGGCTTGGCGAAGTTTTGACGTTATCGGTTTTGCGAATTGTTCGCTTTTCCGTATCGGAAAGAGCGACGGGCCTTGTTTTTTATCAATATGAGATTGAAACACGAATTTTCTTTTGCCCCTGCCGAGCAGATTCATAGAATCCTGGCTTCCACTCAGAGAAGGAACCAATCTCGAACTTTGCACAGCCTGACCGAAGCAAATCCTGATCTCAACTTTGATCCGTTTTTAGCCTGGCGGCTCCGGTGCGCCGGCACCCACGTTGGTTAAAATTTATGGCAAATTTTTTTCCACGCTGGACGAACTGGCTGCCACTAAAAATTGTGGTCTGCGGCATCATTACCGTGTGTGGATTGACCGCAGGCACGTGGTACTACGTGACGCCGAAATACACTCGGGTCAGGTATGAACCGATTCAGCCGGTGCCGTTTCCGCATGACGTGCACGTGTCGCAACTGGGAATGGATTGCCGTTACTGCCATAGCTTTGTCGAGATGGCGGCGCACTCGAACGTGCCCAATACCCAGACGTGCATGAACTGCCACACCCAGGTGCAGAAGGATAATCCAAAGCTCGAGCCGGTGCGCGCGAGCTGGAAAACTGGCAACCCGATCGAGTGGGTGCAGATCCATCGCACGCCCGATTACGTTTTTTACAATCACAGCGCGCACGTGAATCGGGGCATCAGTTGTTTTAGTTGCCACGGTCCTGTCAACCACATGCCGGTGGTTTATCATGCCAAACCGCACAGCATGGCCTGGTGTCTTGAGTGTCATCGGCACCCGGAGAATTTTTTGCGGCCAGATGACCAGGTCTTTAATCTGAATTGGAAACCGGATGACGTGAAGCCGGCAGAATTTGTCGCGAAATACGGACAGGCGCAGAATGCGAGAGAAGATTTATCGAAGAAGAAGAAGCTCACTCAAGCAGAGATCGGCCAGACGTTAAAGGAACGCTGGAACATTAATCCGCCCACCAATTGTCAGGGATGCCACCGATGAAAACGAGATCGCGTAACTTAGGCTTCCAGCCTGATTCGTTTCGACAAGCTTCTAGCTTGGCGAAGCTGCAGGCTGGAAGCCTGGCCGACGTATCAGGCTGGAAGCCCGAGCTACTATGAAACGCGTATTCCAGCATCCATCCGGGCCATCAACGGGAAAACGTTACTGGCGCAGCCTCGGCGAGTTGAGTGATACGCCCGAATTTCGGGAATGGCTAGAACGGGAGTTCCCCGCGGGTGTGGCGGAATTGAATGGTGCGGAGTGGTCGCGTCGCAGTTTTTTGAAGTTGATGGGCGCCTCGATGGCGCTGGCCGGATTCGGTTTAAATGGTTGCCGGCGACCGGAAGCCCATCTGGTTCCATTTACGAAGAATGTGGAGTGGACAATTCCCGGAAAATTTCTGTATTACGCGACCGCGATGCCTCGGCGCACCGGCGCGATTCCGCTCATCGCAACAACTGTAGACGGACGTCCGATCAAGCTCGAAGGCAATCCATTGCATCCGGCAAGCGGCGGCGCGACCGATACTTTCGTTCAGGCGTCGATTCTTGATCTTTACGATCCATCGCGCTCGCAACGGTTCGTTCGCAAAGGGAAAAAGAGCGATCGCGCAGCGTTCGACGCCTATATTGGCAAGCTTCGCAACGCGTCCCTCACGGAGCAGGGCGACGGCGTTGCGTTTCTGGTTACGGAAACGCATTCCCCCACGCGCGAACGTTTGCGCGCAGAACTGGAAAAGGTTTTGCCGGGCGTGCGCTGGTGCGTTTACGAGCCGCTCCTAAGCCAGAAACAAAGTTCTGCCGCACAAGGTATCTTCGGTGACAACGTGCGCGTGTTGCCAAAATTCGATCGCGCCGATGTGATCCTCGCGCTCGACAGCGATTTTCTCGATTGTGGCCAGGGCGATCTCGCGTCGGTCCGGGCATTCACTTCGCGACGCCGGGTGAGCGCGCCGAAAGATAACATGAACCGGCTTTACGTGGTCGAGAATCGCTTCACGCTCACCGGCGCGATGGCCGACCATCGTCTGCGCTGCCCGGCGAGCCAGATTGCAGCGTTTGCACACGCGCTTGCCGGGAAGATTCTGGCGGGAACGAACGATACAGGTCTCGGCTCGGTGATGGCGAGTCAACAGCTGGCGGCAGGCGTCGCCACCTTCGATGAGAAATGGCTCACCGAAGCCGCGAATGATCTCATGGCCAAACCCGGCGCGAGTTTGGTGCTGGCAGGTCCGAATCAGCCGCGCGAGGTGCATTTGCTCGCTTATGCAATCAACGCTGCGCTCAAAAATCTTGGCCAGACATTGGTCGTCCGCCAGGCTCCGCGCAATCCCCGAACGATCGACATTTCCCAACTCGCAGCAGACATGAATGACGGACGGATCAAACAACTGTTCATTCTCGGAGGTGACCCGGTCTATAACGCGCCTCGTGGCCTGGTAGAGGACCATGAGACAGGGCCGCTTGATTGGAGTGATCTGCAAAAAAAGGTGTCGGAGATTGTGCGGCTCGGTTATCACGAGGATTCCACTTCGGAGCTGAGCCAATGGCATGTTCCTGCCGCACATTACCTCGAATCCTGGGGGGACGCGCTCACGGCCGAGGGCGAATATTTGTCGATCCAACCAATGATTCTGCCGCTTTTTGGCGGCTTATCGGAAATCGAACTGCTGAACGCACTTCTGGGTGGACCGAAAACAGAAGGACCCGAGCTCGTGCAGGAAACCTTTCGTGCCACGAACCCGCCGGGAGATTTTCAGACAGCCTGGTCCCGCTTTCTCCATGATGGATTTGCGTCCCACGTTCAAATCCAGGATCAGCCGCCCTCGTTTAACGCCAACGCGGCAGGTCCTCTCGCTCAAAGTTCCTCGTTGTCCCCGCCAGCGCCTGCGGCAGAATCGCCGGAGATCGTGCTTGTTGGCAGTTATGCAATGGATGATGGCCGCTACGCCAATAATGGCTGGCTCCAGGAACTGCCCGATCCAATCACAAAGCTGACCTGGGACAACGCCGCTCTCATGAGTCCCGCTTTCGCGAAAAAGCTCAGCGTCCAGACCGGCGATCTGGTGCAGATCGCGGTTAAAGAAAAGGGCGCTCGTGGAGGGCCGATCAAACGCGAGCTGGTTATCGCCGTGCTCGTGTCGCCTGGTCACGCTGACAATTCAATCACGATCTCACTGGGTTACGCGCGGAAAATGCCAGAGTTCAGTGCACTGCCCTACGCAGGCGGAGCGTTGAAAGAAAGACCGAAGATCGCTGAACAGTCCGGTTTCAACGGCTACCTCCTGCGCACGGCCACCAATCCATATTTCGTCGCCGCGGGTAGCCAGGGGATTGAGAGCGTGAAAGTAACGAAGGTTGGACGCACGTATCCGCTCTCGATCACGCAAGAACATTTCAGCATCGAAGGCCGGGGTCTTGTCCGGGAAGCGACGCTTGAACGCTACCGGGCCGACAATGAGTTCGCTAAAAAAATGCCCGGCGAGGAACTGCCCGAAAGATTGCCGAGCATCTACAGTCATCCGCCGCTTAACGCACCGCAGCAGTGGGGGATGACGGTCGATCTGAACGTCTGCACTGGATGCAGCGCTTGCGTGATCGCGTGCCAAAGCGAGAACAACATTCCTGTAGTCGGCAAGCTGCAGGTGGCGCATGGCCGGGCGATGCACTGGATTCGCATCGACCGCTATTACGCAAGTAAAAAGCCATTCAACCAGGACCATGGCGACTGGCCGGAGGATCCGGAGATCGTGCACGAACCGATGATGTGCCAGCACTGTGAGGACGCGCCGTGCGAAACGGTTTGTCCCGTCAACGCTACCATCCACAGCGAGGATGGCCTCAACGTAATGGCTTACAACCGCTGCATTGGCACGCGATATTGTGCCAACAACTGCCCATTCAAGGTGCGACGTTTCAATTTTTTCGATTACAACCAGCGACCAGTCGGCAAGAGGAAGATCGCCGGAGCCCTGAGCATCTATGAAGAATATTTCGCCCCGCTCACCACCAAAGGCGCGCCTGACATTATCAAGATGCAGAAGAATCCGAACGTCACCGTGCGTATGCGCGGGGTGATGGAGAAATGCACATTTTGCGTGCAACGGATCGAGGAAGCAAAAATCGCGGCGCAAGCGCGGGCCGGCGCGTCACCCAATACACTTATCCCGCGCGATTCGTTTACCACGGCGTGCGCGCAAGCCTGTCCCACGGAAGCGATTGTTTTTGGCAACATAAAGGACCCGGAAAGTCGCGTTTCGAAAATGAAAAGGCAGGACCGCAATTATCGGCTGCTCGAGTATCTGAACGTCAATACGCGAACGAGCTATCTTGCGCGGATTCGCAACCCAAATCCGAAAATGCCGGACGCGGCGAACATCGGCGTCGCAAGCCTTGAGGAGAAACCAGCATGATGAATTTCCGATTTCCGGTTTTCGATTGTCGACTGTCGACGTTTGACCTCGTCGTCGATTTTCGATTTGGCGCAGCAGCTTGCTTTTGGCAATCGGCAATCGGCAATCGGCAGTTGGCAATTTAAGGATGGACGCAGGAGCAACAGCACCGGAGATGATCAAAGAGGCCGAACAGCCGCTCGCGCCTGTTCCGCTGGTCTTGAACAGGCGCAACTTCAGTTGGCTCACGGAACGAATCTCCGGTGTGGTGGAGCAACCAGCGCCCCGCTGGTGGTGGGTGGCTTTTACGATTACGGCAAGCGCGGCGACGTTCGGTCTTTTTTGCCTCGGTTACCAGATTTCCACGGGCGTCGGCACATGGGGTTTGAATCATCCGGTTGGCTGGGCCTGGGACATCACCAACTTCGTTTTTTGGATCGGTATCGGACACGCGGGCACACTCATCTCTGCGATCTTGTTTTTGCTCCGGCAAAAATGGCGCACATCGATCAATCGCTCAGCGGAAGCGATGACGCTTTTTGCAGTCATTTGCGCCGCGATTTTCCCTGGGGTGCACGTGGGGCGAGTCTGGATGGCGTGGTTTCTCGCGCCCGTGCCTAACAACTGGGCGATCTGGCCAAACTTCCGAAGCGCCCTGGTGTGGGATGTGTTTGCGGTTTCGACCTATTTTACTGTTTCGGTCTTGTTTTGGTATACCGGTTTAGTTCCGGACTTGGCGACCTTGCGCGACCGGGCAACCACAAAGATCAGGAAGTTCCTTTTTGGAATCTTCGCCCTTGGCTGGCGTGGCTCGAATCGGCACTGGCGTCATTACGAAATGGCCTATCTGCTTTTGGCTGGTCTTTCCACCCCGCTCGTTCTCTCAGTGCACAGCGTTGTATCATTCGACTTCGCAACGTCGATCCTCCCAACGTGGCACAGCACGATTTTCCCGCCCTACTTTGTCGCCGGCGCGATCTTTGGCGGGTTCGCCATGGTGTTGACGCTGCTGTTGCCGTGCCGTGCCATGTTCAAGCTGCAGGACGTCATCACTCCGCAGCATATCGACAAGATGGCGAAGATCATTTTGTTAACCGGTTCATTCGTCGGCTACGCCTACATGATGGAATTTTTCGTGGCGTGGTACAGCGGCAATTCCTATGAGCGATTCGCGTTTTGGAATCGCGTCTTTGGTCCTTACTGGTGGTACTGGTGGGTCGGCATGCTTTTTTGCAACGTGCTTTCGCCGCAACTCTTTTGGTTCAGGTGGTGCCGCCGGAATGTGTATGTCGTCTATTTCGTCTGCATGTGCGTGAACGCCGGCATGTGGTTCGAGCGCTTCATCATTATCGTCGGTGGATTGCATCGTGATTTTCTTCCCTCTTCCTGGGGCCTGTTTATTCCAACCTGGGTGGATATCTGGACATACATTGGCACGCTCGGGATTTTTACTTCGCTCTTTCTGCTCTTCGTTCGTTTTCTACCGATGATCGCGATGTCGGAGGTGAAGACTGCCGTGCCGGAAGCAGACCCGCATTATGCCTCGCCCACTGAGCGGCATCCCGTATCTGCTGGCCGAAAGGAGGAGCGCACACGATGAGGACTCCAGCCGGTCATAAAGTTTACGCGATGGCCGCGGAGTATCCGAGCGCGCCCGCACTTTACGAAGCGGCCAAGCGCGTCCGCGACGCCGGCTTCAAACGTTGGGACGTCTATTCTCCATTCCCAATCCATGGAATGGACCAAGCGATGGGATTGGGAAAATCGTGGTTGAGCGGATGGGTTTTGTTTGGCGGAGTCTCAGGTTTGCTTACTGCTGCCGTCGTCGAATTCGGCCCGTCCTGGTTTCTCTATCCGCTCGATGTCCACGGCAAACCAACCAACTTTTTCACCGTCCCGGCGTTTTTTCCGATCATGTTCGAACTGACAGTGCTTTTCGGGGCGTTCGCCGCATTCTTTGCGTGGCAGGGAATGAACGGATTGCCGCGCTGGTACCATCCGATGTTCAACTGGGAGCGGTTCAGCCGAGTGACCAACGACGGATTTTTCCTGGCAATTGAAGCGCGCGATCCGCGCTTTACCGAAACTGGCGTCCGCGAGTTACTGGAACAAAGCGGCGGGCAGCACATCACGATCGTCCACGAGGATTGAATATGTTGCGCGGATTTCTGGTGATTTTCCTTCTCTGCACGATCGCGATCCTTGCCGTGTTTGGGTTTCGCGGACAAACCAGCACCGGCCCGCCGCTCGAGCTTTTTCCTGACATGGTGCGGCAGATGAAGGTGCGCGCGCAAGCGCCGCTCAATTTGTTTGCCGACGGGCGCGGTCCGCGTTTACCGGTTCCCGGCACAGTTCCGATTGGCTACGAGATGCCGAAACCGGAGACAGCCGACACCTCGGCGGCAGCAATCGGTCCCTGGTCGCATCCACATGCCAGCTTTAGTGCCGGGACTGATTATTACAACACAGGGAAAATGGGCGATCGCTGGGGGACAGGTATTCCACTGGAAGTCACGTCCGAGTTGATGGAGCGCGGCCGGCAGCGTTTCAACATCACTTGTGCGATGTGTCATGGCGCGGCGGCCGAGGGCAACGGAATCACCAAACAATACGGTCTCGCGTCCGTGGTTACTCTTCAGGATGACCGAATCCGCAAGATGTCGGACGGTGAGATTTTCAATACGATCACCAACGGAAAGAACACAATGATGGCTTACGGGCCGAACATCATTGTCGCCGATCGCTGGGCGATCATTGCTTACCTGCGCGCCTTACAGCGGAGTCAACACGCGGGAATAGCCGATATTCCAGACAACCATCGCGCCGACTTGGAGAAACAATGAGCGAGCGTTCACAGACCGTGCCGACGCCGGAAGGCGAGTATTTCGAAAGCAGCCGCTTTACGGGGCTTTCGTTTGCCCTCGGTTTAATCGCCCTGGTGGCGCTTGTGCTCAGTGTTATCGGCGCATTCGTGAATCCGCATCAACTGAGTTATTCGTGGCTCTTTGCCTTTGCATTTTTCTTCACTCTCTGCGCGGGCTGCTTTTTCTGGACAATCGTTCATCATGCCACCGATGCCGATTGGTCGGTCGTAGTGCGGCGTCAGTTGGAAAACATTGCGGCATTGCTGGTGGTCCTGGCGGTGCTTTTCGTGCCAGTTCTTCTCCTCCGCCATCATCTTTATGCATGGATGGACATTCCGCCTGGACACGAAGCTTCGCTTGACTCCAAGCGCGCTTACCTCAACTGGAGTTTCTTTCTTGGACGCGCGGTTTTGTTTCTCGGCTTTTTTGCCGCGGCAGCGCTCGCTTTGCGCCGGTTGTCCGTGCGACAAGACAAGGACGGTAACCCGCGCTTCACAATCGGGATGCGCAAGGTGGCGTTTATCAGCCTGCCGATGTTTGCGCTTTGTCTCACCTTCGGCGCGTTCGATTGGCTGATGAGCCTGAACTACACCTGGTTTTCAACGATGTTTGGCGTTTACATCTTTGCGGGCGCGGCCGGCAGCTCGATGTCGCTGCTCGTGCTGGTGATTACGGCTCTGCGCCAGGCCGGTTATTTGAAGGATGTGGTCACGCTCGAGCATTATCACATCATGGGGAAATGGATGTTGGCCTTCACTGTTTTCTGGGCCTACATCGGTTTCGGCCAATACATGCTCATCTGGTATGCGAACATTCCGGAAGAGACGCAATATTTCATCACCCGAAACACCGAATCGTGGTGGGCGCTGAGCATGCTCCTCGTGATCGGCCGCTTCTTCATAGCTTTCCCGATTTTGCTGTTGCAATCGATCAAAAAGGAACCGCGCCGGCTTTGTATCGTGGCTGGATGGATTGTCTGCATGCAAATGCTCGACGTGTACGTCATCGTCCTGCCCGCATTACATGGCACCGGCGTGCAGGTGAGCATCTGGGATCTGGTTTCGCTCATCGCCATCGGCGCCACCCTCGGTTTCGTTTATCTGCGACTCGTGCCCAGGACTTCACTCTTTCCAGTCCGCGATCCGCGCTTGATTGAATCTTTGGAATTGACGAACTGAAATGGCCGACACCGAATCTCTTCGCCAGGTTGTCCACTCACGGGCGCCATTATCCACGTGGTTTGGGATCGTGCTTCTTTTCGTGCTTTTCGGTGTGATCGTGCTCGCCGTGATTGGGCCCGGGCCGCGTGGAAGTGATTACGAAGAGACCCGGGCAAAAAAACGCATGGAAAATTTGAAAACTTTACGCGAGGAGGCGGCAAAGGCTCTGACCATTTACGGCTGGATCGATAAGAACAAAGGCGTCGCTCGCATCCCAATCGAGCGCGCCATGGAATTGACCGTCGCCGAACTGGCGCAGCAAAAGCCAGCGCCGGCTGGTCCAATCGCAACGCCAGAAGCTGCTCCTGCGAGTCCCGCCCCAGCCTCGCCTGCTCCGGCCGGTTCTCCGCAATCGGGCGCAGCGCAACCCGCTGCCTCGCCTTCGGGGCAAGCGACACCAGCACCCGCCGCTCCGTCACCGGCCCCAGCCAAAACTCCATGAGCATTTTGAAGCTGTTCCTAACCAATGTATCGATCTCAAGCCGGAACATAGGCTTTCAGCCTGTGCGGCCAGCGGGTTTGCAACCCGCTGAATCGAGAGCAGCGGAGAAAATCTCGCGCTGGCCGCACAGACAGAATGTCTATGTTCCGTTCAGAGCTTCAGCGAAAATTGCTCTACTCCTAAAGACATGAACGCCACTGGGATTCCTTTAAAAGAACCGTCCGTTTCCGCCACCGCTGGCGATGCCGAGCAGTTGGAGCGCGCATTGATCGACGCCTCGACGCGTGTGCCTGTGCTGATGTTCTACACGTCAGCGATTGCGTGGCTGATCCTTGGCACGTTGCTGGCTGGTTTCGTTTCATTCAAGCTGCACTCGCCGGACCTGTTTTCGAACATCAGCTTCCTGACCTGGGGACGAGTACGGCCTGCCCACATGAACGTGATGGTTTATGGTTGGGCGTCGATGGCCGGAATGGGCACGGCAATTTGGCTGATGGCCCGATTGTGCCGGACGGTTCTGCGCTTTCCGTTACTCCTGGTTGCGGGCGCTGGATTTTGGAATCTCGGTGTTTTGTTGGGCGTCGGCGGAATTGTCCTCGGCGACAGCACCGGTTATCAATGGCTCGAGTTTCCGCGCTACGCAGCGGTCATTCTTTTTGTCGCTTACACGCTTGTTGTCTCGTGGGCGGTCCTGATGTTTCGCTTTCGGCGCGGAGAACAAATTTACATTACTCAATGGTATTTGCTCGGCGCGTTTCTCTGGTTTCCCTGGCTCTATGCGGCTGGCCAGTTGATGCTGTTCGTTGTGCCGGTGCAGGGGGTCCTGCAATCGGCGGTCGGCTGGTGGTACGCAAATAATCTGCTCTTTCTCTGGTTCGGCGCGATCGGTCTTGGCACCGCCTATTACATGATTCCCAAAGTGATCGGTCGCCCGGTTTACAGTTATCATCTGGCGGCGATCGGTTTTTGGAGCTACGCGCTGTTCTCGAGCTGGACCGGAATGCAGCGGCTCGTCGACGGACCGTTCCCGGCGTGGATGGTTACCGCCAGCATCGCGGCGACAATTCTCACGATCATTCCTGTCGCCACCGTCGGCTTGAATCATCACATGACCATGCAGGGCTATTTTCCGCTCATGCGCTACAGCCCCACACTGCGGTTCACCGTGTTCGGAGCGATGTCTTACACGGTTTTTAGTCTGGTCGGCGTTTTAATCTCGCTGCGCTCCGTCGCGCGCTACGTGAACTTCACTCAGGCGAGCATCGCATATTCGCATCTCGGTCTTTACGCATTTTTCACCATGGTCATTTTCGGTTCGATGTACTACATCGTGCCGCGACTGATTGGGCGCGAATGGCGCTACGCGTCACTGATCAAACTGCATTTCTGGGCATCGGTCTATGGCATTGGACTCATGACGCTCATGCTACTCGCAGGCGGCTTCCTTCAGGGCGCGAACATGGAGAATCCATCACTTGCTTTCAGCGAGAGCACGGAAACGATCCTCCCATATCTGCGTGGGCGCAGCCTGGCCGGTATTTTGCTCACTGTGTCGCATTTTATCTTCGCGTATCACTTTGGTCTGATGCTTTTGGGGTTGGGCCGAAAATCTACTGTCCCCACGTTCCTTAATCCGGTTGAGGCGGAGGGTTCTGAAGCGCACGTATGAAAGGACTCGCTCCGCTTTTTCTAGGAATCTTTGGGACATTCGCATTCTCCTGGATGGGATTGACGGTCATTCCGAATTGGCAAATAGGACACCTCAATCCGCAGTCCGACGAGGAAGGCACCGATATCTATCCAATGCCGCAATCAGGAATGGCCGCGCGGGGCGCGCGTGTTTACGCTGCGAACGGCTGCTTCTATTGTCACAGCCAGCAGGTGCGCGCCGATTACTCCGCAGACGATATCGAGCGAAAATGGGGCGACCGCCGGAGCGCGCCGCGCGACTACATTTTCGAACGACCAGTATTTTTAGCGAAGATGCGCATGGGCCAGGACCTGGCGAATGTTGGCGCGCGAGCGCCAAAAGAAGAGGAAAGCGCGCCGCCGCCTCCCGGAGCCGCAAGTCCTGCAGCCTCGCCCGCGCCGCAAGCAGGCGCACCCGCACCGAGCGTTGCTCCGTCCGGCAGTCCAAATCCACCTCCGGCAAAGGCCGGTTCGCCGACGCCAGCGAGTTCTCCTGCGACGTCGCCGGCAAATGTTGGTTCGCCCCCTCCCGGCGCACCTTCTCCGGGCGCAACTGGATCGCCTTCCCCGGCGAGTTCTCCTGCAGCATCACCAGCAGCGGCTGCCGCCACGTCGCCGGCGCCAAACGCATCACCAACTCCGAAGCCGGCTGGCTCGCCTCCACCGGCGGGCTCTCCAGCGACGTCGCCATCAGCTCCGCGTCCAAATGAGTCTCCGGCGTCGCCAGTAGCTGCGGGTGGAAGTCCAGCTCCTGCTTCAGCGCCATGGCCTGAAGTTACGACCGGCGAACCGCCGATGTATTCTGCTGCCTGGCATCATGTTCATCTTTATTCGCCGCGCAGTATCAACGTCGATTCGGTCATGCCTTCTTACCGCTTTCTTTATCAAACGCGCCGCATTAGTGACGCGCCTTCAGCTGAGGCATTGCATCTAACCGGGTCCGATGCGCCACCCGAAGGCTGGGAGATCGTTCCCACTTTTGATGCAAGATGTCTGGTCGCTTATTTAATGTCGCTCAATCAATCGCATCCCTTGAAAGAAGTAAGATCGGCCGCGCCGCCCGCTGCGGCACCAGCGGCATCGCCAGCACCGGCAAAATGACAACGCAATGAACGAGGAAACTCCAAAACCGACACCGCGCGTTGGCCAGGGAATGGATTACGACGAACTGGCAGACGTGCAGCAGGTGCACGCTGCCGTCCAGCGCGAAAAGCGCGAGCCAGGCGTTGGACGCGAACCGCTCTCGATTTGGTTAATCGCAGTTTACGGGCTGGCGGTGTTTTTTGGCGGCGCCTATCTCGGTCGTTACTCCGGAAACTTCAGCGGCGACGCCCTTGACCCATACGGTGGCGAGCCGCAGACGATGAAGAAAGCGGGCGGACCGCAGGGAACGCAACAGGCGGCGGAACTTTCCCCGCACGATCGCGGCAAAAAGATTTTCGCCGCCAATTGTCAGACCTGCCATCAAGCCAATGGTCTTGGCGTGGCAGGTCAATATCCTCCGCTGGCCGGATCCGAGTTTACGACTGGCGGTTCACGCCGGCCAGCGATGATTGTGCTCAAGGGTTTGCAAGGCCCGGTCACGGTCAAAGGCCAAAAGTTTGGCAGCGCGGTGATGCAACCGTGGGACAAGACATTGACCGACCAAAAAATTGCCGATGTTCTCACCTATGAGCGAAGCGAGTGGGGCAACAACGCCAGCCCGGTCACGTCCGAGCAAATTGCCGCTTTGCGCAAAGATTTGGCTAATCATCCAGAGTCATTTACTGAGCCTGATGTGCTGGCAGTTCCGGCTGACGCTGAGCTTTCCGGCGGTGCACCTGCGGGCGCTGCGCCGCCGAAGCCTGGCGAAGCCGCAAAGCCCGGCCAGCCACCGAAACCGCCGGGATAGCGGCGCGCCTTTGGCATGACTAGGTTTTGTTTCTCAGAAAAAAGAGCCGCTTGATGTAACACATCGCGCGGCTCTCCAAATGGCTCCGACAAGTTACGAGATGCCAAGCGTGGCAAGTGTCGGCTCATCAATTGTCGATGTTACCGCCAATCCGTTGTCAGCCTGGAAGTTTGCAATGGCCTCTTGGGTCATCGGTCCAAGTATCCCATCGACCGGTCCCTCGTAATAGCCATCGCGCTGCAATTGTAACTGAACATCGGCAATTACTTGGTCGGGAGCCAATCCATTGTAGCCGTAGATTGGGCCATCGTATGGATAATGAGCATAGGAGTCGTAGCCCCATGCCGGGTACCAGTAGCCCGCATTCCAGTAATACCAGCAGCTGTTCACAAAGATAATCCGATCGTAATGGCTTCTCCACCACCCGCGATCATGCCATTGTCTGTGATAATTGCGGAAGGCCGCATACTGTTGGCCGCGAAACGCGTCACTGCGGAAGTTATTATTAATCGCAAAATTGCCTCGACGATTGACTGCGAAGTTTCTATCGCGACTGATCGCTAAGCCGCTGTGAGCACGAAACGCTTCAGTATTGCGATCGCGATTAACGTCGAAATTTCGTGTCCGATTGACCGCGAAGTTTCGGTCGCGATTGATCGCTAAGCCGTTGCGAGCACGAAACTCGTCTGTATTGCGATCACGATTAACGTCGAAATTTCGTGTCCGATTGACCGCGAAGTTTCGGTCGCGATTGACGACAACGTTGTTTCGCGCGCGAAAATCTTGATTGCTCGAGAAGTTTCGCTGATGAAACGCGCGCATCCTGGCGCCTTGATTGACCACCGCGTTTGAATTAGCGCGTGGCGTCATGTAAGTCCGCTGCCGAAATGGCGCGGTCGAAGTATAACGGTGTGCGCCCATCGTCGCGCCGGTGTTTGCCGGCCTTGTCGCCCGAACATTCGATGTTCGATGCGCCTTCGCTCTGTCGGGCCTTGTGTCGTTGATTGGCTGACCCCACGCCGTGAGCCCCAGCGCGAGACTTCCAATACATATTAAATATAGAATTCGCTTCATAGTTTCCCTCAATTTTCTATCGAGAGCTTAGACAAGGTTGGCGAGCCAATTATTCAACACCGTTAAGTATCCCTCGGGCCCGGCGTTGGAACTTTCGCGGCGATTTCCCGACTTCAAGATCGACAATTTGATGTCGGCAACTTGTGCCTGACGCGGACTAACCCTCCCGATTGGGAGTGCCGAGGATGTGGCTCTTGGGCGGCATCATCACGTTGTCGAAATTTTGCGTGAACATTGCCGCCGCGAAGAAGGCGACCGCACGCAACGTTTCCTTACCGACATTAACGAGGTCGTGCTTCACTGGCGTCGGAATGGCAAAAACGCTGCCTGGACCTACACGGTGAGTGGTGCCGTCTTCCATGTGCAGTTCGCCGGTGCCGGCGATGATGTACTGCGTTTCTTCAGTGGCATCGGTGTGCCAGCCAAGCCGTTTCCCAGGCTCAATCTCATACACGATTGTTGAAGAGGCGGTCGTACCGTGTCCGCCATAGACCGCAAAAGCCCCAGCCCACCGGACGGACTCATCGTCCTCTGCCCAAACCTCAGTGCGTTTAAGTTTATCTGACGCAACAACGATATTCATGGAACCAAGGCTAGGTTTTAGCTACGCATACGTCAACCAACAGAAGCGCTTGAACCACGAGTAGGTCAGCTTCGATCAAGCGTACCGTTTTTTGATTTCTTCGTGGCTGATTCGTGGCTTGCCTGCGTCTCTGACCCGGGCTTCCAACACCTCCAGATAATCCAGCAGATCTTCGACTTCCTCGCGAATCTCAGAAAGCTGTCGTCGTTTTTGCCGCATAGTGCGCCCGATCTCCCGCTCAACGCTTAACCGGCGATAGCGAACTGCATTTCGCCCGCCTGCTCGACCACCTTCGAGGCTTGCAGAATTTCAAAGCCAACCACGCCACCGTCGTAGCCGAAGTCGGCAATAACCCCGGGACGAATTTCATCACTTTCCTTTACGCGCGCATCGCGCAGCGTAATGGTCAGCGTGTCCGTTTCTTTGTCGTACTCAGCCTTCATGCGCCGCCTTCATATTTTGCGAATTTCGATGTTTTGTAAAGCGTCACCACAGTCAGCTCCACATCTGTCTCCTCCACCACGACGCGCAACAGCATCTCACTCCCAACAATCTCATCGAAATATCGTCGCATGAAAATCCGGCGTGGCCATTGTCCCGTAACAATGGAATCCGGTCGCACGATAGTCCGCTCACTTCGTTTGCCTTCACCTCGCGTTTGGCTGCTTTCTTCCGCGCGTGGGCTGACCAGCGGATCGGTTTCATTTGAGTCGCAGCGATTCTTCACATCAAACCTCAGTTGTCACGCTGAAGCCTGCGGTTACGCGTTCGTGATCATGCAATCGCTTCGGCGAGCAATTCGGCCATGTGCTTTGGACGCGTCCCGCGCTGCGGGATCAGATCGACAATCTGATGCCGGCAACTTGTGCCTGAGGCGATGATTTCTGTCCCAGCCGGTTGGTTGTCGATCGCATCGAGCAAGCGCTGCGCGACTTGCACCGACAGATCGTATTTTTCGGCCAGTGCGCCGAACGCGCCTGCCATTCCGCAACAGGCGGTGTCGAGCACCGTGGCCGTTCTTCCCGGCACGCGTTCCGCAAGTGTTGCCATGAAAGAAGGATTCAAAATCGACTTGGCGTGACAATGCGGATGAATGGCAATTGTGGCCGGACGTTCGTTGAATCGCAGCGCGTCTGGTTCCTGCGCGAGTAGATCATCCACGAATTTTTCAAAGAGAAAACAACGCTTCGCTAGGTTCTCCGCGTTCTCGATTTTTAGCTCACGATAATCCTCTACGAACATTGACCAGCACGATGGCTCGAGGAATACGATTGGAGTAGTGGAGGTCCGAGCCGGACTGGCATTATCGAGTGATGAAAGAAGATCGACATTGTGTTTCCCAAGTTTTGCGGCGGCATCGAGATTTCCCTGACTAAAGGCTGGTCGTCCGCAGCAACGTCGATCGCCTGCAAGTGCCACCTCGAAGCCGAGCGCTTCGAGCACTTTCACCGCGGCGATTCCGATGTGCGGCTCGTGATAGCGTACGACGGTGTCGTCCCAGAGAATGACTTTGCCTCTGTAGCCGCGTTCGTTGACCGCGGTGCCGGGGTCAGCGCCCCCGGCTACAGCATGCCGGGCAAACCAGCGATCGAATCGTTCGCTTGTGTAATGCGGCAACGAACGTTTCGCGGAGACTCCAATTGTCTTCTCCATCACCGATCGCAGCGGCTTGAAATCGAGAATGGCGTTTGCGAGCGCCGGCATCGCGCAACCGATTCGCCCAAGCAAATCGACGTTGCTTAAGATTCGCTCACGCAACGGCAGACCGTCGCGCTGATATCGCGCGTACATCAGTTCCGCTTTCAAAAGCGCGAGATTAACGTTCGACGGACACTCCGGCGTGCATCCCTTGCAGGAGAGACAATTGCTCAGCGCGGCGTCGAGCTCCGCCGATTTCAGCGGATCGTGTCCGTTCACGCGCAGCTCAAGTGCGGCCCGGATGATGTTAGCGCGACCGCGTGTGGACATAAACTCTTCGCCGGTCGCCATAAACGTCGGGCACATGATGCCAGTCTGTTTAAGGCAGCCGCCGCAGCCGTTGCATTGCTCGAGATTGCCAATGAACGAGCGGTCTTTGAATGCAAAGGCGAGCACTGGCTGGAACGGAAGCTCGAGCGGACGAGTGAAATTTTCGCGTAAATGGTTGTCGATCGTGTGTTGGCCATCGGCGAAAATTTTCCCTGGATTAAGAATGTTTTTTGGATCGAAGGTCCGCTTAATCTCTCGCATGACGCCGAGCAGCTCGTCTCCGAGTTGCTCGCGCATGTATTCGGTGCGCGCGATGCCGACGCCGTGCTCAGCCGAGAGCGAACCCTTGAATTGCCGCACCAGCGCAGACGTTTGATCGGCGACTTGCCGGAATTTTTTCAAATCGGCCGCGCTATGGAGATCGAGAACGGGGCGAACATGGAGCAATCCGCTGGCGGCGTGACCATAATAACTCGCCTCCAGTCCGAGCGGTTTCATGATCGCTTGCAATCCGCGCACGTAATCCGGCAGTTGCGCGGGACGAACGGCCGCGTCTTCAATGAACGCGACCGGCTTTGCTTGCCCGACGCAGCCGGTCAAAAGCGAGAGACCAGATTTGCGCACCGACCAGACCAAATTCATCTGCGCGGAATCTGTGAGAATTTTCGTGCGCAGCCCAAGCTTCCTCGCTTGCAAGGTCGACAATCGCTCCGCGACATCGTCATAGAACTCGACGATCAAAATCGATTCGCACGGCTTCGTTTCGAGTTCGAGCAAATCGCGCGCCGCCTGAAAATGGAGCTGACCTTTGGTTTGATCCAGCAACGGTCGATCGATGTGTTCGATGGCAGCAGGTTTAAGATCGAGAAGTGCGACCGTTGCCTGCATCGCTTCGCCCACCGATGCGAAAAAGATCAGGCCCAACCCTTTTTCGCGCGGCAGCGGCGAGATTTTCAGTTCCGCAGAAAATATCGCCGCGAGTGTCCCTTCGCTGCCGGCGAGGATCTTGGTGAGATCATTCGGCGTACGGAGGAATCGTTCGATGCCGTAGCCGGGCCAGCGCTTTATCAAGCCCGGTGGCCAGCGTTCGGCCATTTCGGCGGAATGTTCTCGAACTATTTTTAGAATTTGTTGCCGCTCAGGTTCGAGCGATGCCACCTCATTGTAGGGGAAGCTGTCAGCTTCCCCTACAGTTGCAATGCGTCCGTCGGCCATCACGACATACCGCCGAGCGTCGCGCGGGCGCTCGTTGCCACATCAGGGCCAAAGCAAAACCCGTGCGGTGTCAGGAAATCGTTGAGCTGGTCGAGCACGACACCGGCACCAACGCGGACGCTGCATTTTTCGAGATCGAGTTCGGTGATCTGGCGGTTGTATCGCGAAAATTCGACGATTAATCCTTCGCCGATTGCATTGCCCACGAGACTCGTGCCGGCGCCTCGAGGAATAACCGACAGATCAACATCGGCTGCGGCACAAATCACCGCGCTCGCCTGCTGCGCGCTGCGGGGGAAAGCCGCGCCCACGGGTTCGATTTGATAAATTGAGGCATCGGTCGCGTAAAGCTGCCGCGTCAGATTATCAAACCGAGCGTCGCACCCGGTTTGCCTGATTTTTCGTTCCTGGATGGAAGTCATTCCTTCGCACAACAGTAGCCCCTCTATCGCGGCGGGCGAGCGACGAGAATGACTGATTGTCTCAGGCGATCACGGGGATGCCGATCTTGTAGGGGGAAGCTGTCAGCTTCCTCTACAGCAGATCTATCTGCGCGTCGGCTGGCATCGTTTCGGAGAATCGAACGCCCAAGCCGATGAGGCGCACGGGTTTTCCTGTGCGGGCGAATGCTTCGGCGAGCAGCGAATGGAAATCCGCCAAAGTCGGCGCTAATCCAGCGCGCTCGGCCGTTGTCCGGGTGAAATCGTTGAACTTTAGTTTCACAAAAATTTTTCTGATCTCACGCGTTGATTCCTTTTGTGCGAGATCAGCCATCAATTCCTGGAAGAGCTCTTCCAGTTTTTCTTCGCATTGATCGACGGTGGTAAGATCGGCAGCGAACGTTTCCTCTGTGCTGAGCGATTTGCGCGGACGATCCGGCTCGACTGGCCGGTGATCGATGCCTCTGCAAAGGTCATAGAGATCAAGACCAAACTTGCCAAAGAATTCAACCAGCTCCGGTCGGGAAAAACGTTGCAATTGGCCGCAGGTCTTAACGCCGAGTTCTTCGAGTTTTCGCTCTGTTTTCTCGCCGATTCCCCAGATTTTGCGGACCGGCAATTTCTCCATCAATTCTGGCACCTGTTCCGGCGCGACCTCGAATTGGCCGTTCGGCTTGTTCATTTCGCTTGCGATTTTTGCGATCAGCTTGTTCGGACCGATTCCCGCCGATGAGGTGAGCTTCGTTTTCCGAAAAATCGTCCCGCGGATCACTTGTGCCAATGGCCCCGGTGCGCCGGGATGCTCGGTGACGTCGAGATACGCTTCGTCGAGTGAGAGCGGTTCGATCAACGACGTGAACCGATGGAGGATCCCGCGGATGACCGCCGCTTCGCGCCGATAAACATCGAAGCGCGTCGGCAACACGATCAAATTTGGGCAGCGTTGCAGCGCCATGAACGTCGGCATGGCCGACCGCACACCGAACTTGCGCGCTTCGTAATTGCATGTTGTCAAAACGCCGCGGCGGTCGCGAGCGCCGCCTACGCCCACCGGTTTGCCGCGCAATGAGGGTCGGTCGCGCACCTCGATCGCCGCATAAAAGCAGTCCATATCGAGATGGATGATGGCACGCGGCTTTGCATCTTTTTCCACTGACCAAATGTAGTCTTAATGATCGCACTATCATCTTTGATCAGCGAAGAGGGATTGCGCTTTGGAAGAATTTACGTCATCTCGAAGGTGATCGTATGGCATCAGCTGCAACGCGTGTTTTCATGGTGCGACATGGCGCTACTGTCGTGAGCGCAGAAGATCGGTTTGCCGGCGCAACCGATGTGGCGCTTTCTGATGAAGGACGCGAGCAAACACGCCGGTTGGCGGAGCGATTAAGTCACGAGAAGATTGCCGCAGTTTATGCATCACCGCTCGGACGCACAGTCGAGACCGCTCAAATTCTTGCGGCGCCGCACAAGCTGGAGGTGGAGACGCGCGATGGTCTGCGTGAGATTTCGCACGGGCGCTGGGAACAAATGACGCGACGCGAAGTGGAAGAAAAATTTCCGGATGAGGCGGCGGAATGGGAAAAGGACCCATACACGTTTGCGCCTGTGGGCGGCGAAAGCGGTCTGGCCGTGACGGCACGTGCCCTGCCGGTGCTCGTCGAGCTGGTGCGCAAGCATCCGGGCGAAAACATCCTCGTCGTTTCGCACAAGGCGACGATCCGACTGTTACTTAGTTCACTACTGGGGTTTGATCCCCGGCGTTACCGGGATAATCTCGATCAAGACCCGGCCGCGCTGAACATTGTCGATTTTAAGGACGCGACGCGCGCACGGCTTACCCTTTTCAACGATACATCACATTGCGCCGCCGCCGGTGAAGCAGTCCCGCCAATTCCCGAGCGGCGATTGTCGAGGTGGTGGAGCGAGCGCACAACACCGGCAGATGAAAAGTGAACCGAGGATCTCGGCAAGGATTTCCTCCGTGTAAAAGTGGTCGTTCGAATACTTGAATCTGAATCGCTCATAGCTGCATCTCACCTGCAAGCCATGAGACGAAAACTACCGTTCATTTTTCTAATTTCGTTGTCGCTTTTTACTGCGACGGTTCGGCCGACGGAAAAACCGGAGCCGGTGCGTGTGCTCATCCTGGGCACGTATCATTTCGATAACCCCGGCCACGATCTCCACAATATGAAGGTGGACGACGTGCGCACGGCGGAAAAGCAAGCCGAGTTGGCCGACGTCGCTGCCCGCCTGGCACGTTTCAATCCGAATAAGATTGCCGTCGAGGCTGTGTCGGAGCGTGATGACTTAACGGCGAAAACATTCGACGGGTTTACGCCCGAAATGCTGACCAAAAATGCAGACGAGCACGTGCAGATCGCATTTCGGCTCGCCCACAATCTCGGTCAGAAGTCGGTCTATGGGATCGACGAGCAGAGCGACAAGATCGATTATTTTCCGTACGATAAAGTCCAGGCATACGCGAAGGCGCATGGCAAAAGTGCGATGCTGGACGATCTCAATGCGCAAGTAGGCGCGATCATCAGCAAAATGGAAGCCGCCCAAAAGACGAAATCAGTCCGCGAAATGCTCCTCGAGCAAAATCAGCCCGAACGAATCGACGCCGATCATCATAATTTTTATTATGCTCTGTTGCCCTTGGGAAACAATCAGACTCAACCGGGCGCCGATCTCAATGGCAATTGGTATCTGCGAAACGCGAAAATTTTCGCCAAACTGGCACAGATTGCGAAGCCCGGCGATCGCGTTGTCGTCACATTCGGTGCGGGACACTGCTACTGGCTGCGGCATTTTGTCCGCAACACGCCGGGCTTTGTTTTGGTGGAAGCGGACGATTATTTGCGATAGATCCGAGACCTTAGACCGTAATTCGCGCTCGCCATCGCAAGATTGCCGTGCTGAAATAGACCTATGGAAAACGAGATTCTTTATCGCAGAGCGGCTGTGCGGGCGACGATGCAACGCGCACTTTACCGTCACGTGATGATTTACATAGTCGTCAACGCGCTGCTTGTTGCGTTTAATCTTTTGAAAGATCCGAGCCATCTTTGGTTTCAATGGGGGATGCTTGGGTGGGGAATCGGGCTGCTGGTGCATGGACTGAACGTTTATTCGTATCGCTGGTCCGGGTCGCATCGGGAGCAGATGATCCAGCATGAACTGGAACGGCAGAAGCGGATGCGGAGCATGGAGTGATGGAGTAGTGGAGCAAGGGAGTAGCGTCGGAAGTACATCGGTTGCGTTTGTCCCACTTCCCTACCGCTTTTTCGACTTTGCAATGAACGATTCTCTTTCGATATTATCCCCGTAACTTTTCTGAAATGGACGGTGCCACTTCTCTCGAAACACACCCGCCTACGCCTGGCTCCGGCGCGGCAGGCGCGCACGGCTCCGAGCATGAGCATCACGAGCTCGGCTGGTGGCGAAAATACATTTTTTCCACCGACCACAAAGTAATCGGTATCCAGTACGGGCTCTGCGGTCTGGTCTTTTTGTTCTTCGGCTTTTGTCTGATGATGTTGATGCGCTGGCAACTGGCCTACCCGGGCCAGGCGCTGCCAGTGATCGGCAAATGGCTCCCGCACATTTTCGGGCCCGGCTCGATGCCGGACGGCAAAATGACGCCCGATTTTTACAACTCGTTAGGCGCGATGCACGGCACAATCATGATTTTTGCCGGTGTCGTGCCGGTGGCGTTCGCGGCTTTCGGCAATTTCGTCGTGCCGCTGCAAATCGGCGCGCCAGACATGACATTCCCGAAAGTGAACGCTGCGAGTTTCTGGGCGTTTGCGGTTGGCGGCGTAATCATGCTCATCAGTTTCTTCGTACCCGGCGGCGCAGCGAAGAGCGGCTGGACTTCTTATACGCCGCTGGCGGCTTTCGCGGACACAGGCCCGGGGCATATTCCGATTTTGAATGGACAGACGCTTTGGCTGACCGGCTTTATTTTTCTGATCACGTCGTCGTTGCTCGGCGCCATTAATTTCATCACCACGATCATTCAATTGCGCGCCAAAGGGCTAACCTGGATGCGGCTGCCATTCTTCGTGTGGGCGCAATTTGTTACTGCGTTTCTCCTATTGCTGGCGTTCCCGCCTTTGGAGGCTGCGGTTATCATGCAATGGATGGATCGGGTCGCGCATACCAGCTTTTTCCTTCCGAGCGGGCTGGTTGTGAATGGCGCGCCGGTGTCCATCAGCGGTGGCGGCAGCCCGCTTTTGTGGCAACACTTGTTCTGGTTCCTCGGCCACCCTGAGGTTTACGTGCTGATTTTGCCCGCATTCGGCATTGTGGGCGAAATTCTGGCGAACAATTCGCGCAAGCCGCTCTGGGCTTACAAGTCGCTCGTCTTTTCCGTGTTGGTGATCGGCTTTTTGTCCTTCATTGTCTGGGCCCATCACATGTGGCTCACCGGCATGGGTACGGCAGTGAGCGCGTTTTTCCAGACGACTACGCTCCTGATCTCCATTCCCTCGGTCATCATCTTAAGCGCGTTCTTTATTTCCCTTTGGGGTGGCTCGATCCGGTTCAATGTGCCGATGCTTTTCGTCATCGCATTCCTCCCGATGTTTGGAATTGGCGGCCTTACCGGCATTCCACTCGCCTTCAACAGTGCCGACCTCTATCTGCACGACACCTACTATGTCATCGCGCATTTCCATTATATCGTCGCGCCCGGCACGATCTTCGGCCTTTTCGCCGGCATTTATTATTGGTTCCCGAAAGCGACTGGCCGAAAGATGAATGATTTCTGGGGCAAAGTGCATTTCTGGCCGACGCTCATCTGCATGAACGTCATTTTTCTGCCCATGTTTTTGCAGGGAATGGCCGGGATGCATCGGCGCTGGTATGACGGCGGGCAAGGATGGGGCGTTGGGACCGAGCACACGATTTGGGGATTGACCGGTTTTCAATGGAACACGCCGATCTCATGGGCGGCCTGGATCATGGGCCTCGCTCAGATCCCGTTCATCATTAATTTCTTCTGGAGCATCAAGCATGGCGAAAAGGTGAACGACAATCCATGGGAGGCGACCACCTTGGAGTGGACGGCGCCTTCTCCGCCGCCGCACGGCAATTTCATCCATACGCCCGTCGCCTATCGTGGGCCATACGAGTATAGCCTTCCCGGGCGCGAGAGTGATTTCACGATGCAGAATGAGCCGGTGGAACCGGCCGAGCGGACTCGCCGCAAGCCTCCGGTCGAGCCAGCCCTCGTCTGAGCCAACGCGATGGAGATTCCCTACACCGTTTCGACCCGACCCGACACGGGCCTGTGGAACGCCAAGATCGGGATCTGGCTTTTTCTGGCCTCGGAGGTGATGCTCTTTGGCGGACTTTTCTCCGCCTACATTTTTTTGCGCATCGACGCAGCGCCGGGGATGTGGCCGCACGGGTTGCTCAACGTTCCTGTTGGCACAATGAACACTGCCATTCTCATCATGTCGTCAGTCACGGTGGTGCTGGCGTGGGCGGCGCTGAAGATGAGAAGGTATCGCGCCTATTGGTGGTACATGCTGGCCACGATCCTGTGCGGCGTGATTTTCTTGACCGTCAAACTCGTTTACGAATGGCCGCAAAAGTTTGACCATTTCGGCGCTTACATTAAGCCGGAAGCGCTTGGGAAGTACGAACAATATCTCGGCAACGAGCATGCTGCCGCGAAAGGTCTGCCGCCGCGCCTCGAGATCAGCGGCCATTTGCATAATCGCCCCGCTCTAAACGATCCCAAGATTAAGGAATACGAAGTCGCGCTCGATCCGCTGAACGCCGATCCGACCAACCCGGCGATGGATCGACCGCACTTTTTCTATCTGCCGCCCACTCACAAGATCGCCACGATCGAAAAAGAGGACGTGCAATACGCGACGATGTTCCTGCCCAAACACAGCGCGTATTTTGCCAGCTATTTCACGATCACTGGTTTACATGGAATGCACGTGCTCGGCGGCGTGCTCGTGTTCATTTACATGTGGCTGCCGGTCAGCAAAAGGCTTTACCAGCGCAATCCGGAACATCTGGCCAATCGCGTCGAGGTTTCCGGTCTGTTCTGGCACTTTGTCGATCTGATCTGGATTTTTGTGTTCCCGCTTTTTTATTTGCTTTAAACCATGAACAACCCGCCTGACGTTTCACCCGACCCGCGCGAGCACGAGGAGTACGCGCATAACATCCAAAAGCACGTCCGAGGTTATTTGATGGTCGGCGCGACCTTGCTCGTGTTCACCGCCGTTACCGTCGCGCTCTCTTATGTCGATTTTGGCGCGCGCAAAGCAAACATCGCTGTGGCAATGCTGGTGGCCACGCTTAAAGCCGGGTTAGTGGCGGCAATTTTCATGCATCTTGCCGCAGAAAAGCGGCTCATTTATCGCATCCTGCTTTTCACCGGCTTTTTTGTGCTCGGACTTTTTTGGCTTATATTTTTGGCGTGGTACGACTACCCGGTCGTTCGTTAGATGTCGCTTAAAGGCTTCCATATTGTTTTCATTATTTTCTCGACGCTCCTTTCGCTCGGAATCGGAGTATGGTGCATCTGGGTCAATCTCGTGGAAGGCGCGCCCATTTATCTTGCCGGAGCGATCTTCTCATTTGTGGCCGCGGTTGCGCTGATGGTTTACGGCGTTTGGTTCTATCGGAAAATGAAACGGCTTCGCATCATCACATGAAAGCAAAAATTTTGTCGATTCTATCCGCCTTAGGCGGATCGATCTTGCTCGCGGCGCCGGCGCTGGCGTGCCCGTTTTGCTACGGCGCCAAAGATGGAAAATCGACCGAGCACATGGCGGTGGCGATCTGGTTTCTATTTGGCGCTGTCATGTCCGTGCTGGGTGGAATCGGCGCGTTCAGTTTTCACCTCTGGCGGCAGGGGCGCGCGCCAGCGGAGCCTTACCAGGAAATCGCCGAGGAAGATCTGAGCGAATATGAGTAGCCTCGCGTTGATCAATGAATTCCTGGGGCAACCGCCGAATGCTTCCTCGCACGGGTATCAAATCGACCACATCCTGGAGTTCTGCCACTGGTTCATGGGCGCGCTCTTCCTTGGTTGGTCGGCGTTTTTTGTTTTCGTTTTGATTCGCTTCCGGAGACAGCGGCATCCGGTTGCTGATCACCACGGTGTGCGCAGCCCTATTTCGACACATTTGGAATTCTCGGTGGTCTTGATTGAAGCCGTGCTCCTGCTCGGCTTCGCGATCCCGCTTTGGGCAAAGCGCGTAAATGAATTTCCACCCACCAGGGACGCGACTCTCGTTAACGTCGTCGCGCAACAGTTCAGCTTTAATTTTCACCTGCCTGGGCCAGACGGACAATTTGGCCGGCGCGATATCAGCTTTGAAAGCAACTCGAATGCCATCGGCCTCGATCCGAACGATCCCGCAGGCAAAGACGATATCGCGACGCTGGGCGAACTTCATGTGCCGGTGAATCGCCCTGTTATCATTGAGCTTTCGTCAAAAGATGTGATCCATGATTTCTTCCTCCCGAGCATGCGCATTGCAGCCGACGCAATTCCTGGTTCCCGCATCCCGCTGTGGTTCACTCCAATCAAGACTGGGACTTATGAAGTGATTTGCGGCCAGCTATGCGGTCTGGGCCATTATTCGATGAAAGGGACGCTGGTGGTTGATACTCCAGAGGATTATCAGAGTTGGCTCAAAGAACGGGCCGAGTTGGCTGGCGGCGCGCAAAGCGCACCTCCTGCTGGTGCGCCGAAAACCGAGAACAAACCACCCGCTCAACCGGAAAATAAACCCGCCGCACCTGCGGCGTCTCCGAGCTCGAGCGGCTAGCGCGACGGACGTTCGCCGTTTGGGTAGCGCACGCGTCTCGCGTGTTGGTTGCGGTGTCCCGCCGCAACGGACTTTTGTTTGATGGCGCAATTTTTGGAAAGTTCGCGATCGCGAGGACGCGCTCGCCAGCACGCGAGACGCGTGCGCTACCCCAACATCGCGCTGCCTTGTTGATTAAATCTGTGTTATCCGCGTAATCCTCGGTTAATTGGATTGTGATTGCGAAAAAAGAAATGATCCAGACGTCTCCCGCAAGATCGGGAACTTGGCTCAATCGTTTCGCATGGTTCACGTGCGTCGTGACGTTGTTACTAATTTGCAGCGGCGGGATGGTCACGAGCAAAGGCGTCGGTCTCGCGGTGCCCGATTGGCCGACGACGTTCGGTTACAACATGTTCTTATTTCCCGTCTCAAAATGGATTGGCGGCATTTTGTTTGAGCACACGCACCGCTTGATCGCCTCGGCAGTCGGATTCCTGACGATCATTCTCGCGATTTGGGTTTGGCGCGCTGACGATCGACGATGGGTGCGCAATTTGAGCATGGTCGCTCTTGCCGGCGTTATCTTGCAGGGAATTCTCGGTGGTCTCCGCGTCACCATGCTGAAAGACGAGATTGGAATCTTTCATGCCTGCCTCGCGCAAGCCTTCCTTGGGCTCGTCGTGCTGGTCGCGCTCATAACGACAAAATTTTGGCGCACACTGGCAATCACGCGGTCTTCAGCGGAGTGCAACTCCGCTGGCCGCACAGGGCAGAGCCCTATGTTCCGAAAAATCGCGCCGATTAGAAGGCTGGCGGTTGCGATCACCGCTGCGATCTATGTGCAGCTTGCGCTTGGCGCGACGATGCGTCATCAGCATCGCGACCTGGCGATTCTCGATTTTCCCACGGCAAACGGCGCCTGGATTCCGGACACGAGCGAGACTGCAATCGCAAAGATCAACGCCTGGCGCGATGCGCGAGGCTTATCGGACGTGGACGCCTTCCAAATCTGGCTGCAAATGGCGCACCGCCTCCTCGCGGTGCTGATTGCAATTGCGATCATTGCATTTTGTTTGCGTGTTTGGAGAGATGCGCGCCGTGTCCCGGCTCTATCGGGATTGTCGATCTTTTGGGTCGCGCTGGTTGTTTGCCAGATTGCGCTGGGAGCTTGGACGATTTGGAGCAACAAGGCCGCTGATGTCGCGACGGCGCATGTCGCGGTCGGCGCGGTCATGCTATCTTTTGGCGTGAGCATCTCTGCGAGTTGCTGGCGAATTCTGGCGGTTTCCCGGTGCGGCGCGCCCGGCGGTCGCGCCCTGCAAATCCCTCGATCCGCATGAAGACTGCCGCGCTCGAAGCCCAAAATACGAATCTCGCATTCACGCGAGGGCGGATCGCTTCGGATTTCGCCGAATTGGTCAAGGCGCGGCTCACTCTGCTTGTGCTGCTCACGACCGCTGTTGGTTATTATCTCGGGGCAGAACCGCCCATCGATTACATCGCGCTTTTTCACGTTGTCTTTGGAACTGCGGCGGCCGCGGCGGGCGCAGCCGCGCTTAACCAATGGTGGGAACGCAGACTCGATGCGTTGATGCATCGAACAAGAACGCGGCCGATCCCGGCCGGTCGCATGCGTCCCTTGGAAGCGCTCGTCCTCGGGGGGGTCCTCTCGATTTTCGGAATCGGCTATCTGGCGATTGCCTGCAACATGCTCAGTGCGGTGCTCGCGGCGATAACGATCGCGATTTACATTTTCGCTTACACGCCCCTGAAACGCACGAGCACGGCAAACACCGCGGTGGGCGCAATCCCGGGCGCGATCCCGCCGATGGTTGGTTGGGCAGCCGCTCGTGGAACGGTCGATGCCGGGGCATGGAGCCTTTTTGCCATTCTCGTTTTGTGGCAACTGCCCCATTTCTTCGCCATTGCCTGGATGTATCGCGATGATTATTCGCGCGCCGGCTTTCGAATGATTTCGAGCGACGACCGCAGCGGCGAACGGAGCGCCAGTCAAAGTGTGTTCTTCTGCATCTTGTTGCTCATCGTCGCCGGGCTACCGGCTTCTCTCGGAGTCGTGACGATGTTTTATGTTCCGGTTGAGCTTGCCCTTGGCGGGTTGTTTATCGCTGTTGCGATGCGCTTTTTGCGACTGCGCACCCGCGCGTCGGCACGCCTGTTGTTTATCGGCTCGATCGTTTATCTGCCGTTGCTTCTGGGCGCGCTCGTGCTGACCAAATCATGAATGCGACTTCTGTGACAACGCCCTCCGCGCCATCGCGCAGCGCGACAGCGTGGAAGGTGACCTTGATCCTCATCCCGTTTGTCACCCTCGCGCTGTTGCTCTGGCTGCGTCAGGTTGAAGTAAGCGCGCTCCGGCAGCGCGCCGTTCCTTCATACGGCATGGTGCCGCCCTTTCAGCTCGTCAACCAGAACGGGGAGCCGTTTGGGTCGGCACAGTTAACCGGAAAAGTTTGGATCGCTGACTTTATTTTTACAAGCTGCCTCGGACCGTGCCCGCTGATCAGCACGCGGATGAGTGAATTGCAGAAGCCGTTGGAAAAGACCGATGTGCGTCTGGTCTCGTTTACCGTTGATCCGGACACCGACAAACCGGAAGTCCTGCGCGGTTACGCCGAGAAGTTGCAAGCCGACCCGAAGCGCTGGGATTTTCTCACCGGATCAAAATCTGCGATTTACAAACTTTCGCATGACGGGTTCAAGCTTGCGATAGCCGATGGCAGCGATGCCGAGGGAACTCCGGTACACAGCACACGGATGGTGCTGGTGGATCGGCATGGTCAAATTCGCGGTTATTACGAAGGAACAGAAGCCGACGCGATGACAAAATTACTTGCCGACACGAATCATCTGCTGCGGGAACAACCAAAATAACTTTTGTAGCGGCGCTCTATGAGCGTCGCATTATTTCGACCGACGGTGACAGACCGCCGCTACAGCGAACTGATTACCCCACCGGCTCCGGCGCGGCGCTTGGGCCTTCTTCGCAGACCACCTGCAGATAGTCCCGATATTCGCCATTCGGCAAGCGGTCGATAATCGCCGACAATTGTGATTGGTTAATAAAACCCGCGCGCAGCGCGACTTCCTCGAGACACGCGATTTTCAATCCCTGTCGATGTTCGATGGTCGCAATGTAATTGCCGGCTTCGAGCAAGCTGGTCTGGGTGCCGGTGTCGAGCCACGCCATGCCGCGGCTGAGCAACTTCACGTGGAGCTGCTTCTCCTTGAGATAGAGCAAATTCAGATCCGTGATCTCGAGTTCGCCGCGCGCCGACGGACGCAGGGACCGGCAAAGATCGACAACGCGCTCATCGTAAACGTAAAGCCCCGGCACCGCGTAATGACTCTTCGGTTGCTTCGGTTTTTCCTCCAGACTGATTGCCTTGCCCGCGGCATCGAATTCCACCACGCCATAACGCTGCGGATCGCGGACTTGATATCCAAAAATGCAAGCGCCGCGCTCGATGGCCAAAGCGTCCCGGTAAAAATCGAGTTTCCCGTAGAAAATGTTGTCGCCCAAAATGAGCGACGCGCCGGAGGCGCCGAGGAATTTTGCGCCGATCAGGAAAGCCTGAGCGATTCCTTCCGGCTTCGGCTGCTCGGCGTATTCAATGCGAATGCCAAGTTGCGTGCCGTCGCCCAGATAATCGCGCAGCATCGGTAAATCTTTCGGCGTGGTAATGATCAGCACGTCGCGCAGACCACCGAGCATAAGCGTGGCCAGCGGGTAACAAATCATTGGCTTGTCGTAGATCGGAAGAAGCTGTTTGCAGACGATCTTGGTGAGCGGGAAAAGTCGCGTCCCGGCTCCTCCTGCAAGTAGAATGGCCTTCTTCATTTTCGATTTTCGATTTTCGATTTTCGATGGCGGCAGCTCCAGCGCAAAAGCAACTTCGCCCATTCCTGCCAGAAACGCGCCCCTGCGGTCAAATCGATCCCGATCTTTTGACTCACGAACCCGAGCGCCTTTCGCGGAGCCGAACGGAATGTCGTCTTATCGACAAGGAAAGAACCGCCGCGCTGATGCAGCAATTTGCGATCGCTCAAACGAGCGGCGACACACTCTGACAACGCATCTTGGATCCAGGCTCGCGGTAATTCTGGCCGCGGCTCGATCGTCGCGCTCACCGTCACATTGAGAAGTTTTCTTAGCATGAGTGCACAGACCAGCGCACGAGAACTCGTAGCGTGAAGATGAGACACTTTTTTGTCTCGAAGCAGTGTTTGCAACACGAGAGCAAAACGCGCCTGCCGCAAAAAGATTACGCTTGGCACCCTGTTCCCCTGCTGTGCTCGCTCCTCTTCCAACCTTTGCGCTAGCGCAGGATTTGCCCGCCATTCTGCCTCGATCACCATCGCATCCGGCAAAAATTCCAACGAGCAGGCTGTTCGTTCCATGGACCGACTCAAACGGACGACTGAGTTCAGTTCGCACACGAATGGAACGATCGAGACGCCGCGCCGCATCATCTCTCCGAGCTCGCGTTCGATGAGAGGCAAATCTTTATCCGGCCAGCGATCAATCAGGTATGCGATCGTCGCTGATCGGAACATAGGGCTGTGCCCTGTGTGCCCAGCGGACATGTTGTCTGCTGCCTTCGCTTCAGCGGGTTGCAAACCCGCTGAGCGCACAGACTGCAAGTCTATGTTCCGATGCTGGCGGTTGCTGGCCGAGGCCGTCTCGAAGAGTTGGAGAAGCGGCGCAACTGTGTGCTCGATTCGAAAATGCTGTTCGATTCGCGCGCGCCCGGCGCGACCGTAACGCGAGCGCAATTCAGTGTCCCGGATCAGTTCCTCGAGCGCTTGGGCCAGAGCGCTTGTATCGCCGGGCGCCGCTAAGAATCCCGTTTCGCGGTGCACGACCAATTCGGGAATTCCAGCAAGGCGAGTCGAAACGACCGGACGCGCAGCCGCCATCGCTTCGATGATGACGGTTGGAAAAACATCGCTGGCACCTTGCTTGTCCGTCACCGAGGCGAGCGCAAAGATATCGGCAACTCGCAATTTCTCGAGCAGGGCTGCCTGCGAAAGAGAGCCAAGCAACTTAATTCGGAGTGAGAGCTTCAATAGGTCGATCTGTGCCTGAAGATCGTCCCGCAGCGGACCGTCGCCGATTATTTCGCAGGTGAAATCGAGTCCGCGTCGCGCCAACTCCCCGCAAGCCTCGATGAGATAATCAAATCCTTTAAACGCAACCAGCCGTCCTATGCTGACGATGCGCGGCGCCGCGTTGCCGGGTATTTGGTAGGGCGCGACCGCCGGGCGCGCCGTTTCGTCATAGGGGACTGGAAAACGCGTCAGGTCGATGCCGTTGTAGATGCGGTAAATTTTCCCGGTGGAATCCGGGCATCGCTGACAAAGCAGCTCACGGCTGTAATCAGTTTCAGCCGCAACAAATTCGGCGGCGGCGCAGATTTCACGCAGGAGATCATCATTACCGAGGTCCTTCATGAAATCCTGTCCGTGTGCTGTGATGCTGAAAGGAATTCTCGAAATTTCTTTCAAGAAAATGGCCGTGTGCGCTGCGCGGTTGGCGAAGTGCACGTGAAAATGATCGACGCCATTACGCGCAAAAAGGTCTGCGAAGTAGAGCGCATTGCGCGCCCGCTGTTCGGCCTTGAAGCTCGGACCGTATTTTTGCTCGTTCTGATCGACAAGCGCGTCGGGCCATTTCCCGATCGTTTTCGCGTCTTTCTCCCAAATCTTTAAGATTTCCTGTGGGGGCGCGTAGCGAACAGACGCACGCAGCTTCGAGATATGTTCGTGACGCAAACTGGTGAGCGGCGGATAAACGGAACCAATTTCAAGTTCGATCCCGAGCCGTTCCAACGCCAGCATCTCCGCATCGCAAAACGTCTGCGAGATAACGGGATACCGGGAATAGAGATAGCCGAGGCGCATCGAGATCGATGATTACGCGCAGCGCGCCGAAATAGCAATGGTAGGGCGCGACCGCTCGCCACGGCGGAGCCCGTCCAAGGCGGAGGCGGGCCGGGCGCGCCGCTCGTGCCACTCAACGCCCAACGTCCAACATCTAGTGAAGCGGTTCTGTGTTGGGCGTTGGGGGTGTGAAGTTGTTTTCCAGCCCTACGAAAAGCGAACGTCTTTGCCCGGGTCCATCTCGAAGTCCAGGACCAACGAATCCGCCGTGTTCGGCTTGATAATCTCCTCCGTAAACTTCACGAAAATGGAGTCCTCACGGAAGATGGCGTACTTGTCCATCGACTCAAAATCAATCGCGATAAAGAAAGGCCACGGCGATTCAGAATCGACCCGTTTCCCGCATTTGATGCTCAGCACTTCCGGAATTTTTAGCAGTTGCATGCGCGCGTTCATCATCATGGCCTCTACACGGGCGGGAGTGACCTCGGGCTTAAGCTTGTAGAGAACGACGTGGTGGATCATAAAAGCTAAAGCTATTAGGCGGTTCCCGTGAGGCGCGCAAGTGCGAAATCCGTGCGCATTCGTTACTCGGTGATCTGGTGCTGGGGCACTCGAAGCGCGGCGACCGCGTTCAGAATAACCAGGTGCCGGGTAATTTGTATCCTCGTGGACTTGACAAGGAGTAACGCATTGTGGCAGAAGGTGGGCCGCCAGTGTCGCACTGCCGGTTATGAAATCTCCTATTCCCGCTTGCTGGCTTGCCATTGCCGGATCATGCGTCGCTGCCCTGAGCGCAATAGGCTCACGGGTGAACGTTACCCAGTATCACAACGATGCTGCGCGTGCCGGTCTTTACATTGATGCCGCCTTCACGCCAGGCGCTGCCGCCAATCTAAGGCGCGACCTGAACTTTGACGGCACAATTTCTGGCGAGGTTTACGCACAGCCGCTCTACATCGAAGGCGGTCCGGACCGGAGGGCGATGGTCATAGCGGTGACTGAATCAAATAACGTCTACGCGCTGGATGCCGTGGATGGCAGCATCATTTGGCAACTCAGCGTTGGCGCGCCGGTGTCGGCAGGTGATCTCGCATGCACTAAAATTGATCCGCTGGGCATCACCGGCACGCCGATCGTCGATCGCGCCTCGCGCGCGCTCTTTCTCGACGCAATGACGACGCCCGATGGCGGCGAGACCAAGAAACATCTCATCTACTCGCTTAATGTGGATACGGGCGATATCAATTCCGGCTGGCCCGTGGACGTGGGCGAAACGGCTGTGTTTAACGTTACAACCTTTGATTCGTCGGTGCAAGGGCAACGCGGTGCGCTCGGCATCGTGAATAACATTCTTTATGTTCCGTATGGGAGTTTGAGGGATTGCAACTTCTATCATGGCTGGCTCCTGGGAGTGCCGATAGATAATCCAGCCAGCGTAACGGCATGGGCGACTAGCGCCATGGGCGGCGGAAGCTGGGGAGTCGGCGGCGTCGCCAGCGATGGCGCCAATCCGTTCGTCACTACCGGGAACACCTTTAACACTGACGGCCATTGGAGCGGCGGCGAAGCGATCATTCGCTTCCAGCCCGGCCCGATCTTCAGCGGTTCGCCCGCGGATTATTGGGTCCCCCGCAATTGGTTGAACCTCGATTCTTTGAATTTGGACCTAGGCGGTTCCGGCCCATTGCTGGTGGACGTGCCCGGCGCAACGCCTTCCCGTCTGGTGGTTGCGCTGGGTAAAAGTGGTACCGCGTATTTGGTTAATCGCGATAACCTCGGCGGGATCAGTGCACCGATAGCCCAATCTCGGGTCTCCCCCGCTGAAATCATCCAAGCGGCGGTCACCTATCGGACGAATCAAACCACGTACGTCGTTTTCCGCGTCAATAACAACAGCCTTACGGCTTTGATCATTACTGCAACCAATCCGCCCGCAATCGGCCGTGGTTGGAGCGCCAACCGGAACGGTGGCGGCTGCGGCTCGCCCTTCGTTACTTCCACTGATGGCGCCAATGGCATGATAGTCTGGGTGGTAGGCACTGAGGCCGACCAGCGATTACACGGTTATGATGGAGCTACAGGCGCAGTTGTTTACGGTGGCGGCGGCCCAAACGAACTAATGGCGGGCACGCACTCGTACAGCACCATTGGCATTGTGGCTCGGGGGCGCATCTACATTGCCACTGACAATAAAGTTTATGCTTTTGCCGTTCCTACACCGTCACCTACGCCGACTCCGACACCGACCCCAACCCCGATACTGCTGCCTGGACCGAGTCCAAAGCCGAGCGCGACACCGCGGAGCTAGGGCGCTAAATAGCAACATCGGTTTGGTCGGTTCTTTTTCCCCAGTCTCGGGGAAACGCGCATGACGATTCGATAGAATGTATCTTGGCGTCTTGTGAGGAATCTATCGGATCAGACAAAGGATTTCTGGTTGGCAGCCGGGCTGTCGCTGTTTGCGGCGGTTGTCTTCTATTTTACAACCAAGGCGACGCTAAACAACTTCGACTATACCGGTCAGATTGCTTCGGCATTGTTGCACGGGCATCTTGGTCTCCAAACTCGTCCTGGCTCATGGTTGAACGAAATGGTTCCCTGGGAGGGCAAGTATTACTCAGTCTTTCCCCTTGGCGCCGTTCTCAGTGTTGTTCCAGTCGCTCTTTTGCAGAAGGCAGGATGGATTCACAGTTTTCCCGGTCATTGGCTGGCCGCAGCGCTCGTTGCCCTTTCCGTTTATTTCTTTTTTCTGTTAACGAAAATCAGACGTCAGCCGCTTCTCAGAAGAGTTTTGCTCGCGTTGTTTCCAATCTTCGGCACTTGGACTTGGTGCAACCTGGGATTCGGCGGGTCTTGGCAAATCGCCCTTGGTTTTGCGTTACTGGGAGAGGTGGGAGCGCTGTACTTTACTCTCGTCCAACAACGTCCTTTTGCTGCTGGGGCGTTTTTTGCGCTCGCTTTTGGAAATCGCACCGAACTGATTCTTGCCTTGCCGATTTATCTTTATTTGTGGTTCGCCAATCCCGATAGCACGGACGCGATCAGTCTGAATAACATCACGCAACGACTTCGGGAAAAAGCGCCAGCGCTCATCTCCTTCCTAATCCTACCTTTAACCCTCGCGCTCTTAACTGCGGCATACAACTTCGCCCGCTTCCACTCAATCTTTGACTTTGGATACGCTCACATCCCGAATTTGACGAGAGAGCCGTGGTACCAACGGGGACTCTTCTCGATCCATGCGATGCCATGGAATATGCAGAAAAGTTTATTTGAGGGTTTCAATGATTACCCTCATTTTCCGTACATTCGGTTCTTTCCGTTTGGCTGTTCGATCTTTCTCGCCAGTCCCTTTCTCTTCCTTATTTTTCGCGAGGGCGGAAGATTCAGAGGTGCGGCCTGGCTTGTAATCGGAGCAGTGATGGTTGTGCTTTGGTGCCACGGGAATCCTGGCGGGTGGCAATTTTCTTATCGCTACGCGATGGTATTGCTGCCTTGGATGTTTTTGCTGCTAGTTGAAAACGGCCCTGCCAAGGTCTCCGTGATCGAATGCGCGCTGTTCGCTGTCTCGGTTGCTATTAACGCCGCGGCAACCTATGAATTTCTTTGGACGAACCTTATTCATCCATGAAATCGCGTGGGCCGCGTATCGTCTGGGCCCTTGCACTTGCCTTGGCGTTTGTTTTGTCGATCCATGCTGTGCTACGCGGCGGCTACATCGGGCCGGATTACCCCATGCATCTATCGCGGCTGATTCAGTGGCCCAAAGTTTTCGATTTCTCCGCCACCAATCCACCGATTTACTACGTGCTCGGTCACCTACTTTTCCTGCTCATCGGGTCGAGCAATTGCTTTTCAATCACCTTGTCGATACTCCAGATAGCGATCAATCTCGTCGCGCTCTGGTATTTTTTTTGTTACACGCAGCCGCGCTTTGGCTCCGCAATAGTTCACTCTGCATTCTGCCTATTTCTAGTCTTTTTGCCGGTGCGAATCATCCATGCCGCGACCCTCGGGCCCGATTCGATGACAGTTCCGCTGTTTGTTTTGCTGCTCATTGTTCTCGACAAAGTTTTGGTCCACGAAAGATCGCCGCTTTGGAGCGCGGCACTTCTCGGTTTGGCTATAGGCGTGGCGGTGTGGGTGAAGTACAGCTTTATGGCGCTACTTCCAGCGCTGGCCGTTGTTTTCGTTTTCCTTTGGGTAAAATGGCGATGGAAGTTGCAGCACTTCGTTGCGATTTGCCTGCTGAGCTTGCTGCTTCCCTCTGTGCTGTCGATTCACAGTTTTTGGGCAAGCAGCCGAGTGCACGGCTACAACACGGAAAAACATTGGCTGCAGAAAGGCATCCCATCTGATATGGCCTACAGAGATCTTCTTTTTGTGACGACAAACGACCTTCGACTTTTTCGAGCGCCCGAGTACTTCAAGCGTGAGATTCTTCTGCCGCACCGATACAGCTATCTCGGGTTATCGCACATGGGCACTTTCACGGATACCATGAATCTGTTTCAGGAGCTCTCCGTACCTCAAGATATCGGCAGAGTTCTTATTCCAGATCAGAAGACGCGTCGCGCTTGGAAGACGCCGGTTATGTCAGCATCAATGTCTTTTGGGATAATTTGGACGGGGTTAGCCTTGATCGGAACAGCGTGGCTTTTGGTGTGTGCTTTTCGCCGACTTACCAAAGGCGACCTCGAACGCGAACACATCACAATTCTGCTGGGCATTGCCTATTTTTTGCTCATGTTTCTGCCAATTCCGTTCGTTCACGGCGGTGCACTCTTCGGCTACTGGACGCCGCGGCTTATTTTGCCTGCACTGCTCTCATTTTACTTGGCGGCGTTTCTATTTGTCGACAGGAAAATAGCGCGACGATTAGATGGAATTCTATATGCCATTCTGCTTCTGGTTTCCATCGAATGCGTGATCGAGGTCGTCATGCTCATTTGATTGAGCGCGACTGTTTGCTGGCAATTACACCCCAAAAGGTTCGCGTTTCCAGCGGAAGGTTGGAATCAGATGCTAGCCAGTAGGCGGTAGCCAGCGAATTGATTATGATAGAAAGGGCGATTAGCCCGACCAACAAATAACGCAGGCGAAGCAAAACGATTCCACCTGCGCCCAGAAAAACTAGCACACAAAAAATCAGAAACGGGTATAGGTCAGCAGCGTAACGCTGAGCCAAAGCAAAATACGATAAGATACAAACGAACTGAGCGAAGAGCGCGAGCGCAGTCCAACGCTGAAGGTAATCCGTTCGACCCGGTAGAACGAGACATACAATTCCCATGATCGCCCCCACAATAATCCAACTCGAGCACCATGGAACCGACAAGAAGACCTCGCTAAGTGGCAGCGAGAAAGGTGCGTAATTCGGAAGAGCATGTCTATCTACGCGAAGAAAAGGCGGATGAAGATGGAGCGATGGAGGAACCAAACTGAAATAATCCGCAAAGCTATACGGAATGCGGGTCAGGTTGAAGATGCCGTGCTTGTGGGCGAACTCTCGGTGGACCGGGTTTATGTAGAAATCGTATGTTGCTCCTGTGGAGGTGCCGAACTTAGCGTAATTAAGCAGGAGGTACAGGACCAGCCCTCCAGCGAGGGGAAGAAAGAGCGCCGCGAAATTAGCTAAGCGATCCTCGCGTCTTATTCGCAGAGCAAGAAGCGGTGCTATCATTACAAGCGGAGCCCCGAATGTGACCCGCGAAAGCAAAGCGAAGCTCGAAGAGAGAGAGAACGCGATCAGCGAATAAGTCAAAGCACGGCCTTCTGCATTTCTAGAAAGGCCGGCGAAAAAGAGTGCCGTAAGAGACCAAGCTAGTCCCCAGATAATCCCTTCATTATAGATGGAGAGATTTCCAAGAAGAAAAAGGAAAGGGGAACCCAGGACGAATCCCACTACCAACGCATTTCCCAGCAACCTGCGCGCCGGCCCCGAAAGTGGAGATTTGAGCAAGGAGCTCGCAATGAGACCTGAAAAGGCAAACAGGCCAATCGTCCCTGCTAAGAAGCCAGAAACGCGAGACCACCTTCCGCGCCCTAGTGGGTAAATGAAGTTCAACGGAATTCGCACGAACGCCGGGAAGGGCCCAAAGTACATGCGCACTTTGCCGTTCACAATCATTGCTTCAGAGCTAATTGCCCCCGCGTCGACGCCCACGTCTCCACGCAGAAAATGCTCCGCGTGTGAATCGTACGCTTCCCCGAGCCATTCTTTGACGAGCACGTGGTTACCACCGCTCGTCGCAATAATCCAGACCAGCACGCCCATCGCAACTGTGAGCGGCAAAAGACGCGGCGCGTTCGGCATTTGTTAAATCAACAGTCAAACGGCGTAAGCGGCGACAAAAGCTATTTGCGCAACTCGTGATAATAACTGTGAAAGGGCTTGGTTCTCTGCGCGTCGAAAAGGCTAAACTTCGCGAGTCCCATCTTCTGCATCCTGAACTTCAGAGATGTCCACAGCACCCCTAGACCATATTTCACGCTCCGTTTGAAGCTGATCGAGGATGCTTCCGCAAAATATTTCGTTGGGCAGGAAATCTCGCCGATGCGATAATTGAAGTAAATCGCTTGCGCGAGTATTTCGTTATCGAACAAGAAATCGTCGCTGTTTTCCTCGGTCGGCAACGACTCAAGGACCTCGCGCGAGAAGGCACGGAATCCCGTGTGGTACTCCGACAGCTTATAGCCGAGCAGGAGATTCTGAACGGCGGTCAGAAATCTGTTGGAAATATACTTGTAACGCGGCATCCCGCCCTTTAGCGCACCAACACCCAAAATACGCGAGCCTAGGGCAACGTCGTAATGGCCAGAGGCAATCATTCCAGCCAGTGGAGTCACCAGCTTCGGCGAATACTGGTAATCAGGATGCAACATGATCACAATGTCCGCACCTCTCTTAAGAGCTTCACGGTAGCAAGTTTTTTGATTCCTGCCGTAACCCAGGTTCGTTCTGTGCTGGAACGTGGTGACGTTGAGTTTGCGCGCCAAAGTCACTGTCTCGTCCGAACTGCTGTCGTCAACAAGGAGCACTTCGTCAACAATATCAAAGGGGAGTTCTTCATATGTCTGGCGCAGTGTCCTGGCGGCATTGTACGCCGGCATGACTACGACAATTTTCTTTTCGTCAAGCACGGCGGTTATCTCCTCAGCGCTCTCTTGGACTGCGGTTGAAAGGTAAAAGTGCAATCTCTTTGCGTCCGGCGCACGTCAAACGTCTTGCATAAGTGAGAACTACTCTATGGATCGAGATGCCGCGTCTGCAACGTCCCTTCCAAGAACCCTAAAACGCGGCAGTCACCATAACATGATTCGAAGCCGAGCCGTGTACATCCTTCGGCGCATGCATGTCAATTCTTTGTTCGTGGCAATTGGATCCTCTTGCAAAATCTTGCCCAATGGCCCGGCATCGCGGGCAGGCCGGCCATTGACCCGCTACAGCAGACAGGCGAATGGTGGCAGGCAGGGAGGCGGCCACAGATCGTCGGGCGTGCGCTATCTCCTGAAATCGAGCGCGCCTTTTTTGAGCGCATAAACGTAGCCGACCATCAAGATCATTATGAAACTGAGCATGCTCCAGAAGATGACGCTGCTTTGTTTGATCGCGTCTCTGTAAACCACCGCCCAGGGATACATGAAAACAATTTCGAGATCGAAAAGGATAAAGAGCATCGCGACGAGATAAAACTTCACACTGAATCTCGGATGTCCTTCGCCCTGAGGAATCATCCCGCATTCGTACGCAGTATCTTTTGCTGGTGTGCGTTTGCCGGTTTTGCCTACCAGGACACTAACGAACAGCGCCGAAGCGGCGAACAGAATCGCTACGACGATTTGCAGGAGAATTGGCAAATATTCGTGCAGCATCCGGGAACTCTCCCGAAACCAATTCGTCGTCCGGCCCCGCTTACCTTACGCCGGCAAGATGGCCATTGTGTTGGGCAATCGCGCTGGCCAAAGCCGATGGCAAGCCCTTGTATTTCTTGCCGTTCTTCTTGACCGCGCCCCGCGCCACGAGGTTTTGCAATTTCTCGTAGGCTCGCAAGCGCAGCATTTCCTCGCCACCGCTAGCGGCGTTGCGGGCCCTAAGATTCTCGTGCACGATGTCGAACAGTTGTTTGAACTCGAAGGACGAACGCCGGGAGAGCACTGCCACTAGCTCCTCCGTCACCAGGTCCGGGACTCGACGGGAAAATGCATTTTTCTTTAGAATAGCCATAAGGGCAAAATAATAGCAGAATTTTCGCACATTGCATCAGTTTTCTTTGGAACCGGAGACAGTGCCGAAATGGCGCAGCTACTGGCCCTGAAAAAAAAATTCCGAATAAGGCACAGCCGGCACGGCTCCCACTACAGAAGATGCTTAATGCAGGATTGTTGGACGTTCGGTGTTGGATGTTGGGCGTTGAAGCTTGGATATTCGTCTAAGGCGTGGGCGCTGGATTGCGCGATGTTGGCGATGGACTTGGTGATGGTTGCGGGCTTCCCGGCGGAGGAGAACCCAATCCGCTTAAACTACTGCTTGCTTTCTGACGCGCCGCCGCGCCAGCCCCGCTAAGAATAGCGAGCCCAACCACCGATTGATTAAATGTGATTGGACCGACCGACTCGGCTACATAGCCATCGCGCTCATATCGCTGAGAGGAAACGATCGGACTCAGATGCTTCGTGATTACCTCCGGCGACGGAAGCTTGTTCAGATCAACAGAACTACTTATCGCCGGCATAAAAGCCGCCGCCAACAATAACATTGGCCGAAGCGAAGCATCGAGCCGGGAGTATAGAAGTTGGGTGTCGATATAGGCAAAAAAATTTGTCGGCGCCGGTACCAGGCGCGCAGCGCTTTTGTAGGTTTGCGAATCCGCAAGTTCTGACGACGCGTTTCCGCTGCGTTTTACTGCCTCTTCCACCGAAACCGGATTGAAACCGGCGACGAGAAGCCGGTCCGACAATGCGATCGTCGGGGTGATTGCAACAAGAGCTCCGGGCGATTGCATCGAAAAATAGCGCACCCCATCCTTTTCCGCCCGGGTCCAGATCGCGTCTTCGTCGGCACGCGTAGCGGCCTCCACGATCTTTCCGGCCTTGGCCACATCCAATACTGGCAGCGTCAGAAGCAAAGTTGGCCAATGGGCGCTCGACGGCCAGTCCGCTAACGATCCTAGCTCGAGCCCGAACGCAGCTTTCCAATCATCGGCTGTAACCCCGCTATCGGAGAACGCCTGAGCCAGTTTTTGCGTCATGCCGCTGAAGCCTGCTGCCTGGTTTAGCGTCTCCATTCTTTCTCCGAGATTGAGCAGCATCGAAAGATAAAAAAACGTCTCTTTGGTGCCCAGCGTCAGCGAAGATCGCGTGAGCGCCGTCCCGCCATCGCGAGATTCCAACCGCGGCATTCCCACAAAGAGCAGGTCGTAGATTTTGCCGCCATCCAACCATGTCGCACCAGAAATGCTTCGCACCTGTTCCAGGATGGTCTGCTGTTTGGTCGCCGCCGACGACTGGATTGCGGCCCGGAGGGCGGCAAGCCGCTGGGCAAATGTCTTCGGTTGGAGATAAAAAAACAGCGCGTAATTCGATGGCCGGTGAGAGATCGCCGCGCGATACGCCTCGTCGTTGTCGAGCGTCTCGTTTGGATCTTTAGCGCGGCGATCAGCGCGATCGAGAAGGGCCTTTAATTGCTTCAGATCATTGGCCGCGAAAAACCAGGGGCGATCATACGCCGTCGCGAGCGTAAATGGGGCAACAGCAACTAGTTCGATTTCGTGATGTTCGTAATGCAGTTTCTCGCGCCTGGCACCTGGATTTCTTTCCAAAAACTTCGACCGCCATTTGCCAATTACTCGCTCTGCGTCTGCGATGCTTCCTCGAAAACGGAAACCACCCGCAAGTTTTGGGCTGTTATCGTCGAGCGATGTTAGCGCAAAAAAAACATTCTTCGGCTCGAGTTGTTCGAACTTCAGCAGGGTTTGAGCCCCGAAAGCTTTCGGGGTTTCCGAAAGGCCAGCCAGCGGCTTACGAAGAAAATCCTGCACCTCAGGCTCGCGGTAGAGCGCATAGATGTCGGACTGGCGCCATTGATCGCGTGTTCGATTGAAGTCCGGCATGTGCGCCAGGAAAATTGTCTCGCGCGGCAAAAGCACGCTCACGTACGCACTCGAAGTTCTTTGAGAAAGATTCCAGATGTACCAGCCCGCGATCGCGGCCGCCGCGCCAACGACGACGAGCAAAATTAGACGTTTCATGGGCAGCCACTGTAGCGGCGGTCTATAACCGTCGCTAATGAATCATTATGCTCGCGGATGGAACTGTCGATGCACAGCCTTAAGCCGCTGCTGATCGACATGCGTGTAAACTTGCGTTGTCGAAATATCCGCGTGGCCGAGCATTTCCTGGATAATACGCAGGTCAGCGCCATTCCCCAGCAGATGTGTCGCAAAACTGTGCCGAAGAAGATGCGGATAAATGTTCTTCTCCAATCCGGCGTGCCGCGCATGTTTTTTCACGATCTGCCAGATGCGCACGGTCGTTAATTTGGTGCCGCGCTCCGAAAGAAAAATCTCGCTGCCGCTGCGACGCTTGACGAGTTTCGGGCGTTCGGTGGAGAGGTACGCAGCCAGCGCTTCGCACGCTTTGCGGCCGACTGGCACGAGGCGCGTCTTATTTCCTTTGCCCGTCACGCGCACAATCCGGTCTTCGAAGTTGAAATTCTCCAGCCGCGAGTTTGCCAGCTCGGAAATGCGCAGTCCGCTCGCGTAAAGCAGCTCGATCATCGCCCGATCCCGCAATCCATGGGGGGCATTCGTATCGATCTTTTCCAGAAACTGCTCGACCTGCAATTCGTTGAGTGTCTCAGGGAGATAACGCTCAATGCGCGGGAGCGCCAGCGCCTCAGCCGGATCGCGCTCGAGCATGCCTTTGGCGGCCAAAAATCGAAAAAAAATCTTCAATGCGACCACGATCAATTTGATCGATGAGGCGGAAAGCCCGGAGCGTTTCCGCTCGGCGAGATATTCGCTGATGAGCGGCAGGGACACGGCACGCGGATTGTCGATTTTTTTCTTTGCGAGACACCATTGCGCGAATTCGCTCAACGACCTTTGGGTAGAAAGTTGATAATTTTCAGACAAACCGCGCTCGACCGCGAGGAAGCGGATAAACGAGTCGATCGCCTGTTCCATTCCGTTAAAGATTCCGCGAAAGGCCAAGTCTTGGCAATCGCGCGATTAACAAATGGGTAGTGACGATGGAAGCTTCGCTGCCCTTCTCGCGCGACCTTATTGACAAGGAAAGGTTAAATGTTCGATGTTCCACCTGAGATGAGCCTGGATCTGAATACCATTCTGAAAGATTGGCCGCACGAGAACGGCAACATTAAAGTGCGCAAGATAACCGGCCTCGATGGACGCGAGAAGTTGCAATTGCGCGTCGATCTCGGCGTGTTGCAGATGGAAATGAGCGGGCGCCCCGATGGTCAACGCCCGCACAAATGCGAGTCTCTCCTGGAGTATCATCAAAAGCGGGCGGCCCGGGCGGAGGAGAAAGGCCAGCCCTACGAGTTGACGCCTGAACAATGCGCCGAGCTCCAGCAGGAAGGCATCCAATATTATCATCGCTATTTGAGCCTGTTTCAGATCAACGATTTCGCCGGCGTGGTGCGCGACACACAGCGTAATCTCGATCTTTTTACTTTTGTCGCCGAGCACACCGATCGGGAAGAACTTTCCTGGAGCGTGCAACAGTTCCGGCCTTATGTGCTCATGATGAGCACGCGCGCCAAAGCCTCCATTTTTCTTGGCCAGGGCAAATTCGGCGAAGCCATGGCCGAAATCGAGCGTGGTCGCGACGCCATCGCCGATTTTTTTCAGCAGTCAAACTTCCCCGAGCTAGTATCGAAAAGCTCGGAAATCGCATTTCTGGAAGACTGGCTCGAAGAAGTGAAAGCGAAACGTCCGCTCTCGAAGTTGGAGATCATGCAACGCGAAATGGAAAGCGCGATTGCAAAGGAACTATACGAGCGTGCGGCGGAATTGCGCGACGCCATCAACCTGTTGAAAGCGCAAATGCCCACGTAAGAGACTGTTGAAATACTGGAATGGTTCGCGCGTGGAGGCGGAAGCGGCGCATGGCAAAGAGCGAGTGAGGCGCATCCCCATAGCGGGCTGCAACGAACAAGCGACGCGGACAGTCGGCCCTTCTGCCTCGCGCCCGAAGGGTTGCGTCAATTGTCTCTTGGCTTCCTAGAAATCAGGCGGCCTGCGCAGGAGCACGGCGGCGCGATGCCTTTGCATTTTGGCAGCGGGCATTTAGCTGTGTTGCGAATATGAAAATTATACTCTGTTGGCTGGTCCTGAGCGTTTCGTTCCTGTTTTCTGCCCGCGCCGACCTGACGATTGTCTATTCGTCAACAATCGCACCGGCGTCGAAGACCGGAAACGATGAGGCAGCCGAACCCGCCCGAGCGGGCGCAAACATGACAATCAAGATTAAAGGCGACAAGGCCCGCATCGATGCTTCGCCGCAGCTTACGACGATTTTCGATGGGAAAACGGGCGAGGTGATAAACCTGTTAAATGACCAAAAGACCGTTGTGCGTATTTCGCCGGACAAACTGAAAGCCGTTACCGATATGCTGGAAAAGTTCAGCGACAAAAAAGCATCCCCGGAAAAACCCAAGCTGACGCCGACGGGCCAGAAGGAAACGGTCAACGGCTACGAAACCGAGCAATTCACCTATGACGGCCCCGGTTTTAAAGCCATCTACTGGATTGCGCCTGATTACCCCGACGGCGCTGCCATTCTGGCGCAGCTCCAATCCGTCAAATCGGAATTCTGGGATGCGGCCAACGACAAGATGCCCGATTTTCGCGATTTCCCCGGGCTGCCGATCCGCACACGGATGATCCTTAGTAAGGAAATGCCCGCAGACAAGCCCGGCGCGAGCCCGTCCGGGCACGGCACGGAAATCACGAGCACGATTACGTCCGTAGGCCACGACCCGATTAACGACAGTGAGTTCCTCGTTCCAGGCGATTTCAAAGAAACGAAGCTGCCGGACATTTTTAACAAACCGAAGCCGGCTCCGTCCGTTTCGCCGAATCCATAAAGAGGCGGGGACCGACCCGCAAAAATTTTCGACAAAAACGGCAACACCTTGGTGGGCCCAGGCACTCGCGAAACTCGCGAATGCCTGCGGTCTGAGCGGGTGGATTGAAGCTCTCGCCTGGGCTACTCCGAAAGCGTTGGCGAGCAAGCGGCGGGGCAAAAGGCTTCGGTAGGTCAGGGAAATCGTTAAAGAGTTCAAAAGTTACAAATTCGAGAACCAACGATGCAATCCCATGAGGCGGGTAACGTTTTAACTAATCGAGTGGCCTTGCCCGATGCTTCAACGCTTATGCGTAACACCTCACCGTATTCCCGTATCGCATTCCCACGTGACTCTGGTCATCTTGTCCGCGAGGACATCAACATCGAACGGGCCGTAGTGCCCGATGCCGCCTTTCCTGCCCTTTTTGGATACAATATAATGTCCGGGCGGGAGTGGAACCCGAAATTGTCCCTGCTCATTCGTGGTAAAGGATTTGACTTCCGTTCCCTTTTCGTTCTCTACGACGAAAGTGGTATTCGCCAGCGGTTTCGAACTAGGAGCATCCGCCCTGATTGGTCCAGGCTGGGTTGGGCTAAACGTAATCACTCCTTCGATCCCCGTTCCCGATCCGGATTGTATTTGCCCCGAAGAGAAACATGCAGTCATGACCAGGAACACCAGAATGATTGGGAGTTTTCCGATTGCCATTATTTAAATTATTCCCACCAGATCGGTTTCGGGTCAAAAACCATAACGCAAATTTTCGGGGAGCGCACGCCGCTGGCGTGCTCCGTTTGGCCGCTCGCCAAATGGTATTGCCGAACGCCGCGCAAACGTCACTGTTTGGGTCGAACACGTGGATGTGATCCGGCGGTTTCGGCCAGCGGCCGAAAACAGCACGCGGGCCGCGTGCGCTCCCCGGATTGAGCCCGCTTCAACGCTTCAGCGTTCTCAGAACGACTTGACGACTCATTTGTTGCGCTGAAACTTCTCGCGCTCGCGCCAATTTATGAAACGCTATCTGCCTTTTATTATTGTTGCCGTCGTTGCGATCGCCACGCTGGGGAGCGGAGCGATGCTCTATCGAGCAAAGCTGCCCCATCCGCTTACCATCCCCGAAGACAAGAGCGCCGCTCGAGAAGGCGATGCCGAATCAATGCACGTTCGCGGCAATGCCAACGCACAGGTTACGCTGGAAGAATTCGGCGACTTTCAATGCCCTCCCTGTGGCAGCATCTCCGGTTTTCTTGATGAGTTAGTGAAAGAATACGACCCGCATTTGCGCATTGTCTTTCGCAACCTTCCGCTCGAGATGCACCAGCACGCACGCGAAGCCGCGCTGGCTGCTGAAGCTGCGGGTCTGCAAGGTCGTTTTTGGGAGATGCACGACGTCCTTTATCGGGAGCAAGCCACATGGAGCAAAGCCGATAACCCGCGTGAATTGTTCGATTCTTACGCGGGAATGATCGGGCTCGATGTCGATCAATTCAAAAAGGATATGGACGGAGAAAAAGCCAGGGCGCGAGTCGATTCCGATCAGGAGCGCGCTAATTCGCTCGGGGTGCAAATGACTCCCACCGTCTTTATCAACGATCATCAAATGAGTCCGAATGATAAAACGCCTGAGGGTCTGCGCGCTGCCATCGATGCGGCCTTGAAAGAAAAATCATAAAACGCTGGGGGATTCGCGGGCTGATCCTATGACCGTATCGCGATTTCGAAATATTCTTTATATCGTCGTCGCTATCGTTTCCCTGGCGGGGCTGGCGGATGCAGCTTATTTGACAGTGCAGGCGTTGACCGGGGAAACGGCTGTTTGCGGAGGATCGCCGGATTGTTTCCGTGTGCTGGGCAGCTCGTACGCGAAAGTAGCTGGGGTGCCCCTGGCCGCATTCGGATCGCTGGCTTACTTCAGCGTATTCAGCTTCGCCACGTTCGCGGCTTTCGGCTACGCGCGCGCGCGGCTATTTCTCAGTTTGACGGTCGGGGCAATGTTCCTCGCCACTCTCTGGCTTCTGTATGTGCAGGCCTTCCTGCTGCACGCGTTCTGTCGCTACTGTCTTTTCTCGGCGGCGATCATATTCTTGCTTGCCGGGCTCGTGATTGCCCTGCCGCCTTCGCAGGACGCGTCGGAGACATCGGATCGCTAGGTCCTATCTGCTCGATGCGAATTCTGGTGATTGAGGATGAAAAGAAAACGGCGGCTTTTCTGGCCAAAGGACTGCGCGAAGCCCGGTTCGGTGTCGATCTCGCGCAGGACGGCGAAACCGGTTTGGAGCTTGCGCGGACGACAAAGTTCGATCTTCTCATCGTCGATATCATGCTGCCAAACAAAGACGGTTGGCAGGTGGTCGCGGAACTGCGGCGCGACGGCGTTCGCACGCCCATTCTTTTTCTCACCGCCCGGGACAGTGTGCGCGATCGAGTGAAAGGATTCGAGCTGGGCGCGGACGATTATCTGGTAAAACCGTTCGCGTTTTCCGAGTTGCTCGCCCGGGTGCGCTCGCTGCTGCGGCGCGCTCCCGCGCAACACGAAGATCGTCTACGCATCGACGATTTGGAGCTCGACTTGAAGCGACACAAAGCGGTTCGTTCCGGCATGCCGCTTAACCTGACGCCGAAAGAGTTTCTGCTTCTCGCTCATCTGGTTCGCTCCGCCGGTGAAGTCGTATCGCGCGCAGAAATCGCCGAGCACGTTTGGCACATCGGGTTCCGGACTGATACGAATGTCGTGGAAGTCGTGGTGCGCCGCCTGCGGGCGAAGGTGGACGATCCATTCGAGACCAAATTGGTTCACACGATTCGCGGCGTAGGTTATGTCCTCAAGGCGCACTGAACCGCGCTCGATCGCGGCGCAGCTCGTCCTGCTTTTTACGCTGACCGCGACGCTATTGCTTTTCTGCGGGCTCGGCGCGTTTTATTGGATTGTCGTTCGACATGCCTTCGCGGAAGACAATGCAGTTCTGGCCGACAAAATTTCCGGATTAAGCGCAGACTTCAGAGAGAGCGGGCCAAGAATTTTCGGCGAGGAATTGAAAGCGCGCCGCGCCGGCGACCATGCCCCTTATTGGATCAGGATTCTCGATTCCGAAGGCCATACCGTGACGGAGACGGCTGGAATGGAGCGCTTCGTGCCGCTGAGCGTGTTCCCGCCCGCCCAAAAATCGACATCGTCTATCGGCGGCTCAAAAGATTATCGCACCGGCGCGAAGTTGTTTTCATTAGTCGCGGTGAACGAGAAAACCGGAGGCCAAACTTACACAATCCAAGTCGCGCAAGACCGGTCAAGCGACGAACAACTTGAAAGAAGATTCGGCGTTTTACTGATCGTTATGCTGGCGGGCAGCATTCTTGCCTCGGCCATTATCGCAATCGCGGTCACAAAGCACGGTTTGCGCCCGCTCGCAGAAATGACGCGTTCACTCGAACGAATCGGGCCGGCCCATCTGAACGAACGGGCGGCGCTGGCTGGCTGGCCGCGTGAGCTTCAGCCGCTCGCGACTACTTTCGACGCGATGCTGGCCAGGCTCGAAGATTCCTTCAAGCGGCTCTCGCAGTTTTCCGCCGATCTCGCCCACGAATTGCGCACGCCCGTCGCCAACATCATGGGCGAGGCCCAAGTCGCATTAACACGTGAGCGCACGCCCAGCGAGTATCGCGAAGTCATCGAATCCACCATTGCCGAATGCGAACGGTTGTCGGGAATCGTGGACAATCTCCTCTTCGTGGCGCGAGTGGACGCGGCTCGCGAATCCATCGAGCGGAAGCTGATTGATGCTCGCGCCGCCGTGGAAAAGATCGCGACGTTTTATCAAACACTCGCGGAGGATCGAAATGTCGCCATCCATTGCAGCGGCGAAGGCGAAATTTACGCCGACCCCGCCTTGTTCGAGCGCGCCTTGGGCAATCTGATGGATAACGCGCTACGCTTCACTCCCGAGGGCGGCACAATTCAAATATCGATTACAGTAAAAGCCGCGCATTCCGAAGTAACAGTCAGCGATAACGGATACGGAATAACGCCAGAACATTTGCCGCGCGTGTTCGACCGCTTTTATCGTGTCGATTCATCGCGCAGCTCCGACGGCGCGGGTTTGGGGCTGGCACTCGTGAAATCGATTGTCGATCTTCATGGCGGCTCGGCCAAAATCGAGAGCGAAGTTAATCGCGGCACCACCGTCACGCTTACCTTCCCAAAGCAAGCTGTCGGAACATAGGCTTGCTGCTGTGCGCCCAGCGGGTTTGAAACCCGCTGCCAGGGATCAGCCGACAACATATCCGCTGGGCGCACAGGCCACAGGCCATGCTCCCAAAAATATCTCTTGCCAATCATTACAATTTTGTAATGATCCGCGGATTCGATGAGAAAAATGTCGTTTCTTTGTGGAGTTGGCCGGGGCTGGCTCATCCCGTTGGTGGCATGCGTATGTTTAATGTTTCCGGCCATTAATCATTCGGCCATCGCGCAGGCGGTCACAGACCAGGAAGTTGTCGTCACGGGCGAGGAAGTGCCCAGCGCGTACGGAGCTCCTCCCGGACTTTCGCGCAGCCGCTTTTCCAACACGACGCAAGCCTACGTTTTGCCGCCATGGGCATTTTTCTTCGGAGAGATTTACGAGGGCCAGGGGTTCCGGCATGGGCCGCCCGATCATCTTTTCACTCAAGAGGTCGAAATGGGTTTGCCTTATCGGTTTGGGGTGGCGGCGGAAGCAAAGTTCGAAAGATTTAACGGTGGTGGGGGTCCGGAAACAGTGAGCGTAGAAGCACGATGGGCTCTTGCCGATTGGAATAAGATTCCGCTCAATCCAACACTCTTCGCCGAATACAAATTCGGTGTCGGCAGGATTCGACACGAAGAAGGTCCACCTCCTGCAGGCGAAGAAGCAGAGGAGGAGGAAGAAGAGGGCGGCCCGCCGAAAGTTCCTGATGCCTACGAATTTCGTCTGCTCCTCGCCCAGGATTTTGGCGAGCGCGTTGAGTGGGCCATGAACTGGTTCTTCGAAAAAGAGAATACCGGCGACCGCGGTCGCGAATGGGGCTTCTCCCAGAGCATCATGACTCCAATTCTCTTGCCTAACGAGCGTCTGAAAGTCGGCCTGGAAATGGAATATAAGAATTTCACCGTCAAAGACACCCGCGGCAATCCTATGCACATTTTTGTCATCGGTCCAAGCATTGCGTGGAAACCGACAAGCCAGACTCGCCTGGATATCTCGCCGTTGTTCGGCTGTACCGACGACTCGCCGGTGGCTGATGTCTTTGTTGCTTTTTCCTGGCTTTTCGGCAGCGAACGCGCCGAAGCCGAAGCACCCGTGTCCACGCGGTTCCGTTACTACACCGGCCCTGTTTCCGCTGATCGCTATTCTGGAAAGGATGGAAAGGAAACCAAGCAGTTCGTGCTGCCGTGTCCCCAATGGTACGGCGATAATGAGTGGAACGTGAATCTTTGGGGCACATACGTCTTCACAAACACCGATTACAACCCCAACCTCGACATCGCTGATCTCATCCAGAGCACAACCGAAGGCGAAACCGTGGCCGGCTCGTTCGACCGTTACATTGGTGATGATCACGCCTGGGGCGCTGGTGGCGATATCAAATATTTTTTCCACCGTTACTTCGGCATCGGCATCGAAGGGTTCGCTCTCAACGCCCACAAGCGCAGTTTCGACATCGATCTTCGTCCCCTCGATGGAGTCTTCATCGGCCGCAACGTCGACGATCAGCGCGTTGTCGGTGCGGTCCTTGGCACATTCACCCTGCGCTATCCCATTCCATGCACCCGCTTCGCGCCGTACGCGTGGGCCGGAGGCGGCGTGATCTTTGGCGGCGGTGAGAGCGATAGTGTGGCGACCCAGCCGATCCCGGGTTTACCGAATGAGTTTCCCACCGTCAACGCGCAAAGTCATCCTTTCGATGGAGAGACAAAAGCGATCGGCCATTTCGGATTCGGTCTTGAATTTCGGTTCACTCGTAACATCGGCTGGACCAATGATCTGAGCTGGGGCGTTATCGATGGGCCAAAGAATAACTTCACCATGCTCCGCAGCGGCGTCAATTTCGCCTTCTAGGGGACAACCACCGTGAAAGACGTCGTCGTGACCAGCGCTTTCAAAAACATCTTCAGGGCTGAAAGCCGCGGCAGTTTCCGCGGTTTCTGAAGTGGAGCACGCCGCAGCCCGCGTGGATCGGGCTGCGGCTACACTTCTGTTCATCGGAACGGACGTTATGCCGGGACATTTCTTGACCTTATTTAATCGCATCGATATTTTCATTGCGGAAAGGAGCTCGTTGGTGAAAACCGAGGTATCGATCGAATACTGCGTCGTTTGAAACTACACGCCGAAGGCCGTCAGTTTGGCGGCCAAAATTCTTGAGCTCGGCGAGCGCGTCAAGTCGCTCACGCTCATCCCTTCGAGCGGCGGCGCTTTCGAGATTCGCGCCAATGGCAAACTTCTCCATTCCAAACTCGACACCGGCGACTGGCCGGATTTCGACGCCATCGTCAAGGCGGTTAAAAAAGCCTGACCCGCATTTTCAATACTCCAATACTCCAATACTCCAATTTTCCGACATTGGGCGTTGGGCGTTCTCTCTTCCCCGGAGAGTGAAGGGTGCCTGGTGGCCCTCGCGGTCTTCAAAACCGTTGTCGATTCCGCACACGCGGGACCGAGGTAGGTTCGATTCCTATCCTCTCCGCCAAATCATGTTTGATGGGCGATGTTTCAAGTTTGATTTGAGCTTCGCTGTTTGGATTTCACATCAACCCTCAACCCTCAACCATCAAACTTCCAACTATGTCGCGTGAGCAAATTCGCAAACTAACTTCGCTCTCTTCCTGCGCCGGGTGAGCTTCCAAGTTGAGCCAACAGGCCCTGCGGCAAGTTTTGCCGCAGCTTCCCATTTCATCAGACCGCAAGGTCATCGTGAACTCGAACACGTTCGATGATGCGGGGGTTTATCGTCTTGATCGACATCGTGCCCTGGTGCAGACGGTTGATTTTTTCACACCTATTGTGGACGACCCATTTTCTTACGGGCAAATCGCAGCGGCCAACTCGCTTTCCGATGTCTTTGCGATGGGGGGACGCCCGGTGACCGCGCTCAATATCGTTGGTTTCCCGGCCGATCTCGTCAGGCCAAGAGTCATTGCTTCCATTTTGCGCGGCGGCATGGCCAAGGCTGCCGAGGTGGGTTGTGCGATCATTGGCGGCCATTCCATTCGCAATCCCGAACCGATTTATGGTCTGGCCGTTACGGGGATAGTCGATCTTCGCCACGTCACCACCAATGCAAACGCGCGTCCCGGCGATCTGCTGGTCCTGACCAAACCGCTCGGGACCGGTATCGCCACAACCGCGATCAAGCGCAGACTGGCCTCGCGATCGCTTCAGAAGAAGGTCATCGAACTCATGTCGAAAATTAATGTCGTTGGCGCAGAGCTCGCCGAGCGTGATCTTGTTCGCGCGGCCACCGACGTTACCGGTTATGGTCTTATTGGCCATCTAGTTTCACTTTGCCGCGCCAGTCGTGTCTCCGCTGAGGTCGATATCGGCGCGGTGCCAATGATCAGCAATGAAATCGGCGATCTTATTGAACAGAGCTGCGTTCCCGAAGGAAGCCGGCAAAATCTTTACGCTGCGACCGTGGCCGTCGATTGGGGAAGCACGAATGAGGCGAGCAGAATTCTCTTAACTGACGCACAAACCAGTGGTGGACTGCTCCTTTGCGTCGCCGAAGCGAAGCTGGAGAAAGTGCGCAACATTCTGCGAAAAGCACGCACTCCGAGTGCTGTTGCTATCGGAAAAATTGTGGCGCGGCGACGGTGTGGGCCATTGATATGCATGACCGGGTAAAAACTCGCGCCCGCCGGGAGATTCCTGCGGTCAGCAAAGTTCTTGATGCGCTCGGCCATTGCGATTTTTCGCGCCCAGTGATTGTCGATCTTGTCCGGCGCGAGCTTGCGACAATTCGGGCACGAGCGGTGGTCCCGGAATTCGATTCGATTGTCGATTCCGTCAGCCGTTCGCTCGCGAACCTTCGCGCCACGCGACTTCAGCCAGTCATCAACGGAACCGGAATCGTCATTCATACGAACCTTGGCCGGGCTCCGCTTGCTCCGGAAGCGGACCGCGCGCTGAAGGAGATCGGTTCGGCCTATTCCAATCTTGAATACGATCTGGTGACCGGCGAGCGCGGCCGGCGCGGCGCATACATCGAGAACGCGCTCGCGCTGCTGTGCAAGGCGGAGTCGGCCACGGTGGTCAACAATTGCGCGGCTGCGCTGGTATTAATCGTTTACCACTTCACGAATGGTAGGGCGCAACCGCCGGGCGCGCCGGAGGTAGTTATTTCGCGTGGCGAAATGGTGCAAATAGGCGGCGGCTTTCGTATTGGCGAAATTATCGAGGCAGCCGGAGCGAAGGTGCGAGACGTCGGTGCTACAAATAAAACTACGCTCAGTGATTACTCGAAGGCAATTCGGCAAAGTACGGTTCTGATTCTTAAAGTTCATCGCAGCAATTTTTCCATGAGCGGTTTTGTGGACTCACCGTCTTCGATCGCTCTCGCGGGACTCGCGCGGAAAAAGCGCATTCCTTTTGTCGAGGATCTGGGAAGCGGCGCGATCTTTCCAACAGAGTGTTTGGGACTTGCCGAACATGAACCGACACCTGCTGAAGCGTTGAAGGATGGCGCCGGTCTTGTTTGCTTTAGCGGCGACAAATTATTTGGCGGCCCGCAAGCGGGAATTATTGCAGGAAAGAAGCGTTTCGTCGCCGCGTTGAAACGCGAACCGCTATTTCGTGCCTTGCGCTGCGACAAATTGGTTTTTGCCGCGTTGCAAGCCACTGTCGATCTTCACCTCGATCAACTCCGAAAGCCTTCGCGAGTGGAATCGACAGGCGGAATCCCTGCGATCGCGCTTTTGCAAATCCCTGAGGAGGAATTGCGGGCTCGAGCCGCAGCGGTTGTTCGCCGACTGGAAGGTTTGCCGCTGCGAGTCGCGATTGGTTGCGGAACGGTGAAGGTCGGCGGCGGTACTTTGCCAAAATCAACAATGTCATCAGTCACGATCGACATTGTTCCCAGGAATTGTTCACTGGCCGATCTCGCTGCCCGTCTTCGCGTCTCAAATCCACCGGTCATCGGGTACATCGCAAATGATCGTTTCAAGCTCGATTTGCGCACAATTTTCCCGCAACAGGATGAGCTCGTGGTCGCCGCGGTTCGCGCAGCGTGCGCCGGGCGGAATGTATTTCGGTAGGACGCGACCGCCGGGCGCGCCGTCAACGGACAGCGTTCGCTTCTACCCAATTTTGAGATGACCGAAAAATATTTCATTCTCGCGACGGCCGGTCACGTCGATCACGGCAAAAGCGCACTCGTCAAAGCGCTTACCGGAACTGATCCCGATCGTCTGCCTGAAGAAAAAGCGCGACAAATCACGATTGAGCTCGGCTTCGCACAATTGATTCTCGAACGATCAAGAGAGCAGCAATCCCATATCGGCATTGTCGATGTGCCCGGTCACGAAGATTTCGTCCGGAATATGATTGCGGGCGTGGGCTCGATCGATCTCGCGCTTTTCGTTGTCGCCGCGGACGACGGCTGGATGCCGCAAACCGAAGAGCATTTACAAATTCTGAGTTATCTCGGCGTGCCACGCGCCGTGATCGCCCTCACGAAAAGCGACCTGAGACAGATCGACAACGCCCATGAGCAAATTCGCGCTCAACTGCGCGATACCGCCTTCGCGCGATCACCGATTGTCCGAACTTCGGTCCGCACCGGAGAAGGAATTGAAAATCTGAAGTGCGCGCTGGGCTCGGAGTTCGCAACCATGCAACCACAATGCGATTCCGGGAAGCCGCGCTTATTTGTCGATCGCGCTTTTACGCTGCGCGGAATCGGCACGGTGGTGACCGGAACATTAACTGGAGGGCAACTTCGACGTGGTCAGACCATCATTGTTCAACCGCAAGATTTCGAAGCGCGCATCCGCTCGATTCAAAGTCACGGTTCCGAATTAGAGTGTGCGCATCCGGGCATGCGCACAGCAATCAATCTCCCGGATGTTGCCATCGGTGAGGGTCCTGGACAGATCAACCGAGGCGACGTGCTCACCGTTGATGATCTTGGAAAATCGAGTGCCAGCCTCATTGTTGTTTTGGAAAAATCCTCACGACTTCATCCGAAAGAGCCAGCCGGCCGACCACTTAAGAACGGAATGTCGGTGTATCTGCATCACGGCACCTGCCGATTTCCCGCGAAGATCAATCTGCCAGAAGAGCGCGCGCTTGAACCCGGCGAGCAAAAAATCGCTCAGCTAAAATTGGAGTCGCCCATATTCGCTTTCCTCGGCGATCGATTTGTTCTTCGGGACGCCTCCGAACAACATACTGTCGCAGGCGGAATGGTGCTCGATGCGGATGGCGATCGAGGCAAAATTCGCAGCGCGGCGCAGCTCAATCTATTAGTGGGCCGGGCCGACGCGCCGGAAGACGTCGATCTTTGTGTTCGCTCTGAAATTCTCGTGAATAGTTTTATGCGAAAACAGGTCGTTCTTCGCAAATCGCACTTCAGCACTGACGAAATCGCTGAAGCTCTTCAGCGCCTGCAGCGACGTAATGAAATTGTCATTCATCAAGAAATCGCGGCGGACGCGCGAGCCTGGCAGATGTTGCGCAACCGAATGATCGGCTTAATCGATAACGCGCACAAAACAAATCCTGAACGCGTCGGTCTCGATCTGAACGAGCTGCGGACAATATTGCGCGACCAGTCCCGGGATGTTTTTGAAGCGCTCGTTTCAGATTTGTGCGCGGCTGATTTTACCCGAAAAGGATCTGCAATCGCCCGCATTGCACATCGGCGGGCGTTGCCGCCAAATCTGCGGTCTGTTGCGATGAAAATCCGGGAAGGGCTGGGACAGAAACCATTCGACCCACCCGCGCGGAAGGAGATTGAGGTCGAACAAAATGCGCAGCCAACGCTCCGATTTTTGATCGAGACCGGCGAAGCGATCGAAGTCGGGCCTGATGTGGTCCTATTGCGCGAAAACTTCGAGGGCATGAAGAACGCGGTTGTGGATTTTATTTCCAAGAATGGACCGGCAACCGTGAGCCAACTGCGCCAGAGACTCCAGAGCTCGCGCCGGATTATGGTGCCATTTTTAGAGAGACTTGATCGGGATGGGGTGACGCGGCGGATTGCCGATAAGCGAACGCTCGGCGGCTTGCGATAGATGGGACGCATGAGACCTATGGGACATATATTTGGCGATGCGAGTGAAGGTTTTATTCCTCCACATGGTGGTTATGCCGGCCTGCTCGCTTATCAGAAGGCGCTGATCATTTTCCAAGGCACCGTCCGGTTCTGTGAGCGATTCTTCGAGAAACGCAACCGAACAATCGACCAGATGGTTCAGGCGGCACGATCGGAAAAGCAAAATATTGTTGAAGGAAGCAAGGTATCCGGTACCTCGAAAGAAGGGGAGATTAAACTTATCAATGTGGCGCGCGCGAGCCTGGAGGAGCTTCTCGAAGACTATAAGGATTTTTTGCGCGTGCGTAAGTTGCGGCTGTGGCTAAAGGACAACCGCGAAGCGTTGTTTGTGCGCAAGCTCGGGGCGCGGAAAGATACGTCCTATGGGACTTATGAGACCTATATCGAGACCAGACCGCCTGAGGTAGTGGCGAACATTCTCACCTGCCTGATCCAGCAAACCAATTACTTGCTCGACCAACTGATCCGAAAACTCGAAAAGGATTTTTTAGCAGGGGGCGGCCTGCGCGAACGCATAACCCACGCGCGATTGGCGAACAGGGCAAAACAGAAGTCGCGCTCGACCCCATAAGTCTCATTTGTCCCATTCGCCCCAATGCGCGCGTCTCTCTACCTTGCCAGTTCATTCGAAGCCGCGTGGCAGCATGTGCTCCTGCCGTGGTTCGAAACAGCCGCTCCACGCGCCTTCGAACAGCGCGCGCCGGTGGCAGTGGTCACTCCATTTCGCAGCCAGGCATATCTTTTACGGAGCAAACTTCTCGCACGCGGCATTTCATTGCTCGGGATAAAATTCCTCTCGGCGGCGCAATTGCGAGAGCGGTTATTGCGCGGTTGCGGACTCGATATTCCGCTACGCGAACACCTGCGTTTGCTGCTGGCGATTGCAGCCGAACAACTTGCCGGAGAAGATCCGGAGTCCCTGGTGGCAAAATCTATCGCTCGCGATCCCGATCATTTCTTGCGCGTGATCGATCAACTTCATGCCGCTGGCTGGGACTTCGACGAGATCGCCGAACCGGCCTTGCGCGAAATCGCCGGACGCTTCGCAAAAATCGCTCGCGATTGCGAATTCACATTTGTTCACGAAGCCGATCGCCTTGCTGCAACAAGTGCGGAGCAATTGCGGCCGCGTTTCGCTCACTTGCTCGTGGTCGGTTTTAACGGCGCGGATTGGCCGCTTTGGCCGCTGTTGCATGCGGCCGTGAAATCTTCGGCGCAAGCAACAGTCGTCTTGAACGATCCCAGCGATGAAGCGCGCGATCTCGACGAAACATGGGTCGGCACATGGGAGGAAGCTTTTGGCGCAGTCGAACCGATTGGGGAGGCAGAAGCTAAGAGCCTTTCTGGAAATTTGACTGCTTTAAACAGCCAACTTTCCAGAACAGGTAGTCTGCCGGAAACTGAATTGGAGAAAATCGCGCGCGCGCACGATCCGATCGACAGCGTCTATTTTCTGGTTGGACGCGATGCGACCGAGCAGGCGCGAGCAATCGTCGCGCTGACCGCGAAGTTTCTCTGCGAGGACAATTGTGAGCGCATCGGCATTTTGTTCCCGCAGAAAGGCGCGCTGCCTCGACTGGTCGCCAGATTTCTTGATTCGGCGCAGATCGCGCATAACGACGGGATCGCGCATTCGAGTCCGAGCGTTTTCGACGACGAGGCTTGGCGGGCATGGCTGGAGCTGCAGCAAAACCCGCGGCTGAAATTTCTTTTTCGATTTCTGCGCGCCGTGGACGCGAAGATTTTCGAAAAGGTCTCCATCTTCGAAGTAGAAGAGAAATTACGCCGCGCGTACGCCGACGTGTTGATCGATAACATCGATATTCTCCGCGAAGCCTGTGCGCGCTCGGAAGACAAAGCGGCGATCGCGAGCGGGCTCGAGAAAGTTCAGTTTCTGCCAGCGATGGCAACGTGCTCTGAATTTCTTGAGCAGACGAAAAAGATCTTCGCGCAGTTCGGCTGGAAACAGCATTGGAGCGAAGTCGAGCGGCTTAGCCGGGGTTGGGCGGAGCGCGTGCCGAAACGTTTTTCGAAGGCCGGTTATCTGCGTTGGCTTCGCGAAATTCTCGGTGCGTCGTCGCTTGGCCGCGATGAATACGGCGCGCATCCGTATAGCCGCGCGCATTTGCTTCCGTACTCGGAAGCGGAGGGCCAATCATGGTCGCACCTGATTTTCGCAGGGCTAAACGAGGAGGCATGGCCGACGCTCGACGAGGAATTCATCGGCGATCAGGAGATCGACGAGTTCAATCGGCGAAACAAAATTTTGAACCGCCGCGCGGTAAAACGTGGCCGTCACGGCGAAGGCCACTGGAGCATCGCGGAGGGCAAAACATTTCTGCTCGGATCGGTCGAGCGTCGCCAGATTCGGCGGCGGCAGCTTCGTAATCTGATGGAATCGACAACCGCGGGAGTCGGCGTAACGGCAAATTTATATTCCGAAAGCGCGCCCAGCCGAATCGCCAATCCGACCGAATTTTTTTCGCGCCTCTATTTTGCTGCGCGGGGCCGCGGCGTTTCGCAACGCACGCTGCAGGCGCTGGAAGAGCAAACGCGAGCGTGGCTCAACGATTGGTCACCGGTTGACGCGCAGAAGACCGATTCGGTCAGTGTTGGCCGGACGGGCTACGCTTACGACCAGCGGCGGCAACGGCGCGGGTTCGGCGAATATGAGTTTGCATTGCGGACGCCGCCCGAGCAGGCGGTCACTTTGCGCGTGACCGAGTGGGAGGCCGCATTGAAATGGCCGGCGATTATGTGGATGAAAATTTTTCTCGGCGTCGACTCTGATAATGAAAGCGGCGACGCGTGGGCGACCGCGACCGGCCAGTGGGTACATCGATGGTTGGCAGATAGCGTGCGGAGCGCGGGTGGCGATGCGTTTGTCGAGCTTCGCGAGGTCAATGAGATTCGCACGCGGCTGATGGACAACGCGCGCCAATTTCAAAATCAGGTGCGCGCGCTCTGCGCGGCCTGCGCGCAACCGCTGCCAGATTGGTGGACCTCTGGCTGGAGCAATGCGCTTTATGTTGCCGATTGTCTGGCTGCGAAACTGTCCGGCCTCGAAGGCGACTGGACGCACATGGCGTCGGAGTGGACGCTGGATTCCCCGACGAACATATTGGTGGGCGCAAACGAGTCGCTGCGCGTCCGGGGTCGGATCGATTTGATCCTGGCGCGCGGAGAGCGCGATCAGTCGCGCCTGGGCTTTGCGGACTTGTGGTTAATCGATTATAAAACCGGGCGACAACGCGGACTCAATTTGCGTGAGCGACGTTCCCGGGAAGCGTCCGCAGAAAAATTTCGGAAGCTGCTGGTCAAGGGCCGCGGTGTGCAGCTCGCACTCTACGCGCTGGCCGCGCATGCGCTGGGCGCCTCGAACGTGCAACTGGCGTTACTCGGTTTGGCGGATGAATTGGAGCCGCAATTTCATCTGGCCGACGCGCTCGCCCATCACGATTTCTGGCAAGAGCTCCATCGAATGCAGGACAGCGGCGCGTTCGGAATGACTGGGCCGATCCATGCGGAATACGGTTTTGCGCACGAATATCCGCTGGCCACGCTCGCTATCGATGAGGATCTCTTACAGGAAAAATGGACGATGACCCATCCCGCGCTGGCAATCGAATTGGGGGAAAACGCATCATGACGATCCCGGATCAGGATGCTCGCCAGCGGTTCGCCTGCGAATCAGACAAAAATTTTTCTGTGATCGCGTCGGCGGGCTCCGGCAAGACGCGGGCGATTACTGATCGCGTTGTTGAAATCGCAAAGGACCGGCACGTGCTGGAATGGCTGCCGCAATTGGTGGTAGTGACCTACACCAATCGCGCGGCGGATGAAATGCAGCAGCGCACGCGGCAACGAATTCTCGAGGCGGGCCTTTCGCTCGATGTGATCGAGGCGTTCAATCGCGCGTTCTTCGGAACGATTCACAGCTTTTGCATGAAGTTGCTTGCGGCCTACGGGCATCATCTCGGTCTGCCGGCCAATCTCGAACTGATCACGGATGATGCCGATCTTTGGAACCAATTCGTGCAGCAATACACAACGATCGGTCGTTCGTTGAGTGAGCAGAACCGGCGCGTGCTACTGCGTCACGTCCAGGCGCGGCAATTGATGGAGCTGGCGCGCAATGCCGACGTCGATCTTCACGCCGTTGAGCCGGAGACACAGTGTCCCGATACGAGCTTTTCTGGAGTTTATGCGGCGACCGAGAAGCCATCGCCGAACATTTGGAAGGCAAAAACGGAGTTGAAGCGCTGGGAAAAACGGTGGCGCGAAACGGACGAATTCGTCGCATGGCCAACCCGCGCCACCACTTCGAAGAAGTTTGTGCGCATGTGGCTCGAAGCGTTTCGACCACTGCGCGAGTGGGTGAATGCATGCGCGCTTTGCGTCGCTGCCGAAGTGCAACGCGATTATCGCGAATTCCGACTCGAACACGGTCTGGTGACTTACGCCGACCAGGTCGCGCTCGCGGGGGAATTGATGCGACTGGCGGACGTCGCCCAACGCATTCGCGAAAAAAATTATCGCGTCATTCTGGATGAAGCGCAGGACACAGATCCGCAGCAGTTTCTTGTGCTTCTGGAAATCACCCGCCCGCCCGCTTCCGCCAAGGCTACCACGGGCAGGCCGGGCGTGCGGAACGGTCAACCACCGCGCCCGGGCCATTTCTGCATGGTGGGCGATTTCCAACAATCAATCTATCGCGATCCGGCTGATCTGGCGCATTATCGTCAGCTTCACAAATCATTGGTTGAGACCAGCGCCGCCGAAGAATTGAAATTTTCGGTCACGTTTCGACTCGACCAGAAGCAAGTCGATTTCGTGAACGCCACGTTCGGCGAAATCCTAAACAATCAGGGCGGACAAGTTCAGTTCGTCGAAATGAATCCGCGTTCGAATGTTTTGCCCGGCCAGGTGATTCGTTTCGATTTCGGTTGCGACATCGATCTTGCTTTGCCAGAAGCGCACCGTGCGATTTTGGAAGCGCGCGAACTGGCAGGTTGGCTGGCTAAAGCGGGCTTGAAAAATTTACGGGCGCAAACATGGAAAGACGTCGCCATATTGTGTCCGCGCAAAGCGTGGCTCCGGCAGTTGCGCGACGCCTTGGTGGATGTGGGTCTTCCGGTGGAAGTTCACTCGGAAACCGATCGGGAAGGAGAAAACCCGGCATACGCATGGCTAACGGCACTGCTGGCTGTCATGGCCGATTCGAACGCCAGCTACGAAATTGTCGGTGTGCTGCGTGAGATTTTCGGGCTTTCCGATGACGAGCTGGCGCGCTTTTCGCAGGGCTTTGGCGCGCGCTTCCAAATTGCGCAGCGAACGAGTGGGCGCGGCTCGGTGCCGGAGACATTAAACCGTCTCGTGCGAATCCGCGAAGCGATAGCGCAGCAACCGCTCTTCAGTGCGGCCCAGGAGATTGTTCGGACCACGCAATTGCGCGAACGGCTGCGATCGCTTCCGGCGGAGGAATTTGGCGATCTGGACTCGGAACTGGATAGATTGCTCAGCGCCGCAGCGGCCGCGGAAGCGCGCGGAGTTTGCTTATCGGGTTTTGCGCAGACCCTGCGCGCGAATTTCTACGCCACGCGGGAGACGCATCCATCTCCTGCGGAAGCGATCCAATTGATCACCGCGCACAAAGCCAAAGGCTCCGAGTGGCAGGCCGTGATCGTTCCGTTCCTGACACGCAAAGTCTGGGGTGCTTCGCCGCGCTATCCACAGGTGATTAAAGATGTCGAGACAGGCGAAGCACAAATTCTGTTCGATCGGACCGACTACAGCGAGTTCGAAGAAAAACTGAAACTGGTTGAGCGACAGGAAATGGAGCGGCTGCTTTACGTGGCGTTGACTCGCGCCAGGCATACGCTTGTCCTTGCGCTCGACCGCGATTTCTTTCTCAACGCAAAAGGAGACTTCCACAGCGATTCGCAAATCAAATGGCTGCAAGCGGGCACCGGTGAATGTAACTGTGAAGTCGTGGCCGCGCTTTCAAGTGGAGCGGGCGAATGCATACAGACTCGTGACAGACAAAAGTCAGCTCCCAGCGAGCAGGTTCGCGAGAATCTGGCGAAGCGCGAAATCGGTTGGATCGACGACGCGCGGCGATGTGCCGGGCGATTTGTTCGTACGATCAGCCCGAGCAAATTCACGCCGGAAGAAGTCAAGCCCGGTGAAAGGGCGGACATCTGGATCGAGGTTGAACCGGAGCTGCGCCCGGTGCGGACCGAGAATCCGGCTACGCGCTACGGCCTGTGGTGGCATGGATTTGTTCAGCAGATTCCGTGGGTCGATGATGCGGGTGTGTGGGATAAAGTTTTCGCCGCGGCTAACGCGGATTCGCCGGACATGACGCGCTCGACACGGGAGTGGCGGCTCTTGCGTGAGCGCATTTCGAATGTTTCGGATTTTCCTTCGCATTTAGCGAATCCCGACTCATCGGGAGTGGTTCACGCGGAAATGCCATTCTTCTGGCGAATGGACGCTCACAGATCTCTGGAAGGAATTGTTGATCTTGCGCTATTCCAGGCGGCCGAAAAAAAATGGTTTATTCTTGATTGGAAGACGAACCGGACCGAGCGGGACGAGATCGACAAGTTGGGCGCGTCCTATCGGCCGCAAATCGCCGCTTATTGGAAAGCGGTCGCTGAAATGACAGGCATGTCAGTCGCCGCGGGAATCTATTCCACGTTCACGGGTGAATTTGTCATTTACGATCCGGGTGAACTTGCCGCCGAGTGGGAGCGACTCTGCTATCTGCCGCCCGGCGAATTTGCGGACCCTGGGGAGCGCTTCGCTATGCGCTCTAGCGGTCGCGCTCGCCGCGGATGAATTGCTCGACGCAGCGATACGCTTCGTCATCCGTCATTTGCACCGGCGGATGCTTCGAGAAATAGGCGGACGCGGAATGCAAGACGCCACCAATTCCGCGATCGAGTGCCAGTTTGCAGCAGCGGATCGCATCGATCGCCACGCCGGCCGAGTTGGGGGAATCCTCGACTGAAAGTTTGACATCCATCTCCATCGGCACATCGCCAAAGAGCCGGCCTTCCGCGCGGATAAAGGCGATTTTGTTATCGAGCTGCCACGGGACGTAATCGCTTGGGCCGATGTGGATATTTTCGTCCGCCAGCCGCTCGCCGATCACCGACTGCACGGCCTCGGTCTTGGAAACCTTTTTCGAGGCAAGCCGGGTGCGGTTCAGCATGTTCAAGAAATCGGTGTTGCCGCCGGTGTTCAGTTGGTAAGTGCGCTCGAGCTTTACGCCGCGTTTACGGAAAAGATCGACAATCATCCGATGCAAGATGGTCGCGCCCATCTGAGCTTTGATGTCGTCGCCGATGATAGGTAAATTTTTATCGGCAAAACGTTTCGCCCAGACCGGGTCGCTGGCGATGAAGACGGGGATGTTATTGACGAAACCGAGCCCGGCTTCGAGGGCGCAACCCGCGTAGAAACGGGTCGCCTCTTCGGAGCCGACCGGAAGATAATTGACCATGAGTTCCGCCGCGGAATCACGCAACTCGGCGATGATCTGTTCGCGAGTCGATTCTTTTTCAAGCGGCAGAAATGTGCGCAGCGGGTCCTGGTCGCGCATGTGCGGGGCGAACCCGTCGAACACGCAACCCATCTTCACGATCGCACCAGTGAGTTTGGTTTTGTCGCAGAAGACTTTGGTGCAATTCGGCGGTGAGAAGATGGCTTTGCTAACGTCCAGACCGACTTTGCGCCGATCGATATCAAAGGCCGCGACGACTTCGATATCGTTCGGCCGGTATGAGCTGATTTGCCGGTGCATCAGTCCCACGCCGCTGCCGTCAACGGAGGAGCCGTCATAAAAATTTATTCCCTGAACAAGTGAGCTGGCGCAGTTTCCAACTCCGACGATGGCGATTCTTATTTTTCTCATTTCTAGGCTGATAAGGCTAAAAGGCTATTCGCTTTGCATCAATCGGAGCAAGATTACAAATTAGGCCGCGTCAATTAAGGTAAATTATGCCCGTCCGTAGCGGCTCCAACTATTGCAAGCGCCGAATTTGGCCGAGATCGCCCGGTCTTGCAAGAACTGATATAAGGATGAAGTCCACGGGCATCCTTGTTGCAAGGAAGGCCCTGGCAAGGAGATAGACGAAATGCGTTTGGAGCTCGGCGCCGTTGTATTCCTGGCCACCTTTGCGGTGGCCAGCCGAGCGCACACGGCGCCCACCTACACTATCGAAGAAGCGGTCGCCACCGCTCAAGCCCAGAACCCGGATATTGCGATCGCGCGCAAGAAGGTGCAGGCAGCGCGCGGCGGTTTCATTGAAGCGCGCTCGGGATTTCTCCCCTCGGTCAGCTCGACTGGATTGTACGACAAACGACAGCAACAGAGCGAGACCCGACTCCGGGAGGAAGATTACAATGCAACGCTGCGCGTTGAACAGAACATTTACACTGGCGGAGCAGTAACGAGCCAGGTGGCCATCGCGCGGTTGGATATCGAGAAGCAGAATTATGAGCTGCAGGAGATCGCCAGCCGGGTGGCAATGGATGTGCGGATCGCGTTTAACGAAATTCTGCTGAATCGGGCGAAAGTGCGGGTGCGTCAAGATTCGGTGCGCGTCCTGGACGAGGACCTCAAGGGCCAGCAGCAAAGTTTCAGCGCCGGCATTGTCGGCAAATTGAACGTGCAGCGCGCTGAAGTGGCCCTTGCCAATGAGCGGCCAGAACTTTTCAACGCGGAAACACAATTGAGAAATTCCTACCTCCGACTCGGCGACCTCTTTGGCGCGGACGCTGGTCCCGGAGCCAAGGCGGCCCCCTTCGAGGTTTCGGGAGAATTGCAATATGAGCCGAACCATCCGGATCTGAACGAATGCCTGGCTCGGGCCGATGCAAATCGGGCGGTAATCAAAGCCCGGCAGAAGGATATCCAGATCGAAGACCAGCAATATATCCTGGACCGGAGCGGGTCGCGCCCGCATGTCCGGGCTTTTTCTGGGTATGAGGTTTACAGCGAACGGGATCCGGAAGTCGGTCAGGAATTTAATTATGGTTATGTGGTGGGGATAAACGCGACGTGGAATATCTTCGATGGGTTTGCCACCAGAGGGCGGATGCAGGCAACGCGCGCCCGGCGCGAAGCAGCCGTGCAGGCCCTGGCAGCGGCTCGGCGCGGCGTCGCCTCGGAAGTGCGCAGTGCTTTTTTTGATCTCGAACAAGCTGACCACGTGCTCCAGGCGGAAACAAAAAATGTGCAGACGGCAGACGAGGCCCTTGAGATCGCCAAAGGGAATTTCGCCGCTGGATTGGGAACACAACTCGACACTCTACAAGCCGCATCCGATGTAACTCGGACTCGTACTACTCGATTAAGCGCAATTTATTTGCACAACGTGGCTCTTGCCCGTCTCGTACACGCCTGCGCGAGTTCTGCGGAAGCGCTGGATTTCGGATCAAAAATCAAGAATGCAAAGAACGACAATCTCAATGCAGCGCAAGCTACCGATGTGGCGCGCCCGCCTGCAAAACTAAGCCAGCGATGAAGCAGCGATTTCTCTCTCTGGGGAGCACAGGCTGCCAGCCTGTAGTTCGCGGCAGCTTGCCGCGAACAGCTTGCGCCATCTCGCGTGCTTGCGTTGTATGGCATTCGGCCAGCGGCCAAATGCCACAGGCTGGCGGCCTGTGCTCCCCAGAATGCAGGAGGCGGGGCTTGTGGGATCTCGCAACGCCGCGGTTCTTCATCACGATTTTGATGGCTTGTTTGGCGCATCCAGCCAGTGGGGTTACACTAGAGACTGCTCTGCAAACCACACTTGAAAAAAACCCCGCCATCCAGGAAGCGAAATCAGGCCTCGAGCAGGCGGCTGGGCAACGCCTTGTTTTTCGTTCCGTTGTCTGGCCCCGCGCCGAAGTGGGCGTCCCGGCCGGTATTCAGGGCGGCCACCGGGCCGGTGAGAGCGGAATCAAAGGCTTTGCCTTGGGGCGCGGCTTCTTAACGCAGACCTTGTTCAACGCCGGGGTGCCATCTTCGCTCCGGCGCGGAGATATCGAAGTCTTGATTGCGCAACAGCAATTGAATGTTGCCGTCGTGGAGCAGTTACACGCGGCGCGGCTGGCATTCTACACGGCGCTTTACACTCGGTCGCTGGAATCTGTCCGGGAAGAACAACGGCGAAGGCTGCGAGAGAATGTTGCTACTCAGAAAAATCGTTACGAGGCTGGGTTGGCCGATCGGAGCGCGTTTGCCAGCGCGACTGTCCAGGCGTCTGAGTTGGACCCGCAAATTGAAAGCACGCATCGCTGGTATTTGGACGCGCAATTGAAATTGGCCGAAGCGATGGCTATCGATCCCGACGCGAAAGCATCGTTGCCCGAGCCTGAAGGCGAGCTGCAGTTTGTTCCGATGCGAGTCGATCTTGATTCCGAAACAGCAGCGGCTTTACAGAGAAGGGCCGATCTCAAACTCGCGCGTTTATTCGTGCGAGCTGCCAACGAAGATCAACGGATTATCGAAGCCGACTATTATCCCGCCGTGGCGGGAAGTATTTCAGGCGATTACGTCCCGATCACGGGAATTCATCGCGAAGGCTCAACCAGCAGGACCCAGGACTTTATTTCGTCGGAAATTCGTGAGAAGGCGGCGTACACATGGCGGGTCGTCGATAACGGCAAAGTAGGGGGCGCAGCTCTGAGGGCGCGCGCAGCACGGGAGATAAACGAGTTGACCTGCCGGAAACTGGAAGCAAATATCGGTCGCGAACTGTCGCGCATCGCGAACGATCTGAAGATGACCGAGGTTCGCGAAAGATCGCTCGCGGCAGCGTCCGCGGCTGCCGAGGAAAGCGCGCAAGCGGTCCAGCAAAATGTCGCCAGCGGTCTCGCCTCGCCCCTTGAATATCGCGACACTGAAAATGCTTTTCTGGAAACCAGGAGCGGATTGCTGGACGCCATCTATCAACACAATCTCGCACTGGCCGAGTGGGACCGCGCAACCGGGCGTTATTTTCAATTTTCTGAAGACACCGCAGAAAACGTGCATTAGTTCCTGCGATTGAAATTGCCGGAATCAAGAAAGGTGTTGTGGGGCGGTGGCGCCGCGCTGGTGCTCATTTTCGCGGTGGCGTACTACTTCCTCA